>Ga0302300_1000022_pt1 | contig 229787 bp, 216 predicted proteins | sample III_Palsa_E1_1_FD_198756 | JGI IMG/M metagenome (GOLD analysis project Ga0302300, IMG submission 198756) | Peat permafrost microbial communities from Stordalen Mire near Abisko, Sweden - III_Palsa_E1_1 | ecosystem: Environmental > Terrestrial > Soil > Palsa > Peat permafrost | place: Sweden...
TGTATAAATCGCGCTGCCGTTCGCTCAGCGCGTCGAACCACCGCTGCGCCGCCTGCTGCGTCCTGGACTCCAGATCGCCCCAGAAACTGTCCTGCAATTCCTCTACAAAATGTTGGAAATGCTCGGTGATCGGTGTTACTTTCCCCATGGGTGTAAGTCTCCTTCCAAGGAATCGGTTTCAGCTTTCCAGGCCAAAACCAACTTACACCCTCCTCCTTTTACACAATCGAAATTACGTCACCGGGGGAAAATCGTCAGCCGGACGCGAGGGCGACAGCGGGCATAAGCTGCCTCCGGTGTTCGCGCAGTTGCTTCAGCCAGGCTTCCACGGCAACACATGCTAAAAAGTAGCGGTCTCCGTGAGTTTGACCGACGCTGGCCTGCCGAACCGCCTGGCGCCATGCGTCGGCATCGACGATGCCGCGCTCGGCCATCAATGGACTATCGCAAAGAAAGTCGACCCAATCCCGTGAGCGCCGCAAACCTTCCACCAAAGTAGGATTGCCGCTGGCCTTGCCCGCGCGCCTGCGAACGATTTCCGGCAACACACCTTTGAGAGCACGGCGCTGCAGATAACGGTCGCAACGCGGCTGAAGTTTCTGCTCCCAGGGAATCCGGTACATGAACTCGACCAGAGGACGATAAAGAAGCGGTGCGCGCAATTCGACATTTGTGCGCCGCTGTTGCGCGGGAGTCATCGCGAAAGAGATCATCCACAGAGAGTTCCAGAGAGATTGGCGCCCGGGATGGTCGCAGCGAGTTGTTAGTCGTTCTCGGGCACGCCGATCGAGATCCATTCCTATCGCGTAGTCGCGCTTAATCCACGGGCATACGGGCGATCTTCGGTCCGTGCCCCGAATTTGGCGTGCCCACAAATGGTCGAGCGACGGTTGTAGCAAAGTGCGCACCAGCCAATAAAAGTAAGAACGCTGCTCGCGCGACTCCTGCTTCCAGAATCGCGCCGCTTGCAGTGCTGCAATTGGTTTTCCATCGAACAGCGAATCGGCGAGATGAGTGGGGACGGCTCCGCCGGAGGCGCAGAGCACAGTATCTCCGCCGTGTCCGTGCAGCATGACCGTGGCTCCGCACGAGGCGAGAAATTGCTCCTGTACAAGAAGTTGCTTCTCATCCACGACAGATTGATTGGGTTCTCCATGAAAATCTCTGGGCAGAAGCGCGAACGGTAAAACGGTTCCCCTGTCTACTTTTTCCCACGGAAGGTTGCAGCGATCGACTACGGCGTGCATCCAGCGCTGCTCGTCGATCTCGGGCCACGCGGGACTGATTAAAGAGTAAGCCAAAAGGCCGTACGGCTGAAGGTCAGCGGCGACGCAAGCGATGCTGGACGAGTCGAGGCCGCCGGAAAGAGCGATGCAAGTTGGGCCAGCGGGAGCAAGCGCGGACTGGATGCCCGCGCGAAGCAGCGTCCGGAACTGTTCCTCATATTCAGCGTCGTCGCGGCAGTGGAGAGGAGGAACATCAGGCAGGTTCCATGATTGAACATAGCGCAGATTGCCACCGGACCACCACAGGCTTTGCCCCGGCAGGAGGCGCTTTATAGAAGAATAAGGAGTGCGCTCGCTGCTAACAGAACCGAAGACAAGAAAATCAGCGAGATATTCGTCGTCGAAAGTATCGGACGCCCCAATATCTACTAGATCGGCAAGATGAGTAGCAAAAGCGAGTCCATCTTTTCGATGGTAATAAAACAGCGGTATCAGACCGAGAGCATCATGAGTAATTAGCGCGGCGTGTGCAGACAGATCGAAGATGACGACGGCATATTCACCATTGACGTGGGCTTGCAGATCCTGGCCCCACTTGCGAAATGCGTGAGTCAGAAGTTCGGCGTCGGTAATTTGCCCAACTGAGTCCAACCCAAGCTCCCCACGCAACGGCTTTCGGTCGGCGATGTAGCCACGTAGAAGGACTTGGCATTCGAGTAACTCGGTGAATGAACATCCGGCAGGGAGGGCTTCAAGCGTGCCGAAGGGAGTTAGACGGCCCCGGAAACGACTCACTGTGGAGTGGCGCATTGACGCCGTGGAGTCCCGATGCGCGCCAGCGGTGTAAAGCCGTAGACACCGTCTTCCAGCAGCGGCGAGCCTCCGAACTCTACCCAGGCGTGAGCGGTAAAAGGCAAACGGCGGACCCCGATCACGTGCTCGGCGGCGACGTTCGCAGATCGCAGAAAACGGAAGAGAGCCAGGGAACGAACTAAGCAGTCTTCCGGAGCCCGACGGGCGAGGAAAAAATTCTCAGCTCGAGCGAAGGCCGGCAGTACGGTGGCTAGAGAAATGGAGTCAGATCCGGCAGAAAGTAGCATGTAGCGGTTGTAAGTGGCCACGAAGCCCTTACGGGCAAGAAGAAGTTGGGTCGCAATCAGGCAATAAAGTGCCGCGAACATGCTTCGGCGACTGGGCCGACGCGGGACAGCCTTCCTGAGTAGCCGGTGCGGCATACAATCTGGCGGAGTCATCTCATCCGAAGCGACCGGCACCAGCAAACCTTCCGCGACGCACCGGTCGGCGAATGCCTGAAGCTCGCGCTGTAAAGCGCCCTGGCCCACTGCATACCGGTCAGTAAGGTTCTGCATTAACACTGACGCATCCCCTTCTCCGGTTAATATCGGCCACAGTGAACTCGCGCTTTGGTCGAGAATCCGATAGGAGCCGAGACGCAGATCAAGTATCACCCGCAAGCCGTCCACCTCGACGTGGCGCACAGTGGACGCCGGGGCAAAACGTTGAGACATAAGGTTGACCCCGCCAACACCTTCGCTTCTACTTATCTCCCAAGTCAACTTCCGCGTCCGGATCAATAGCTTTATTGAGCGAATAGGTGCGAGGGGTCGTGCCAGGCTCACCTACATTCTGGTTTTCCCCTTCAGTCACATCGAGCACCGCTCCTACTTCGATGATCTCAGGAGAGCCCCAGGGCAGTTTTGGGTTGGACTGTTTGTTCGTCTCGTTTTCACTCATCGAATCGCCTCCGTGTAGTTATTCTTGCCGGTCAAATAGTTGAAGCACATAAATCGGTCCCGCTGACATAACCATTCTTACTTATCGCCCAAGTCAACTTCGGCGCCTGGCTCGATCGTTTTGTTGTAGGAATAGGTGGGAGGGTTGGTCGCTGGCTCGGCAACGTTCTGGTTAGCGCCTTGCGTCGCGTCCAGTACGGCGCCCACTGGAACAATCTCAGGAGGGCTCCAAGGCTGCTTGGGCTGGGACTGTTTACTTTCATTCATGAGCATTACCCCCCGCATAGTTGTATACGCCGTGTTAGTAATGTGGTCAAGCTTTTGCTGCATAAGCCAAAGATGCTCTTACCGCACAATTCGACGACAGGGGCAGGACTAGAAGACCTATGCGACCAATAACTTCAGGCCAGCCGGATGACTTCCTCCTTAAGCATGCGACGTAGAAAAGCCAGCAGGTCCGCGACGATTGTCGAACGGCTGGCCTCGTACTCGTCGGCCAGCCGGTCGACCAGTGCAGCAAATGAGAGGGGCTGCTCAAGGTGGCCCCAGATGACGGCACCGATGGCATCCAGGCTGAAATAGCGGCTTTGATCCAAGTTCATCATGATGAGCTCGCCATCCTCCTCCGCCGCGACTACGGAGGGGCTGCGGCAGATAGTAGTTGCGTCGGTGATATCGAGGATCTCTGACTCCGACATTGTATCTCCTTCCTTACACAGCGCTTGGTTCCGAAATGTTCTGATAGTCCTAGGATTGCGTTAGGATCCGCGCGGTAAAGTAACCTTCACGGCGCATCCCCTCTGGCCTAGCCGGTTTGTCAGTTCCAGCGACCCTCCATGAGCCTCGGAGATCTGGCGCGAGAGAACGAGGCCTATGCCGCTACCTCCTGGCTTTGTTGTGTAAAACGGAACAAATACATTGCTCGGATTCATAACTCCGGAGCCGCAATCTTCAATACTTAGAATCACGTCTTTGTCGGTCACTTTCCATGTAAGAGCTACAGGCTGTCCGGATTCTCCCGGCGAGAAATTCTTAAATCCATTTGAATTGTCGGCGGGAACAGCCGGCTCAAGCACGGCTTCAGCCGCATTGCGCAGCAAATTGATAAGCATTTGTTCGAGCTGATCGGGATCCGCCCAGAGAGTGATATCCGGCCCGGGAATCACGGCGACAGGCACGCGCGTCTCCAAGGCGGCGACGCGCTTCACCAATGGCGATAACGCGCATTGCTGCAATACCGGAGCCGGCATCTGCGCCAACTGACGATAGGCTTGCAGAAAACGATTGAGTGAAGCGGCGCGAGCTTCAATGATGCTTAATCCTCGTTCAAAGTCCTGGCGTTGTTCGGGGTCAAGATTGATGCTAGAAAGCCGGGCGTTCAGGCTGCCAGCGATCGACTTGATGGGCGCCAGAGAGTTGTTCAATTCGTGGCCCATTACCCGGATCAGGCGCTGCCAGGCCCGCCGCTCCTCCTCGCGCAAGGGACGGCTGACGTCGGACAGGACGACCAGGGTGTGCGGCACTCCCTGCTGGCGAAAGGAACTCCGCCGAACGAACCAGCGCGCCTCGCCACCGAAGCGTAGCGGAACGAGAGTTTCATTTTCACAAGATAAAACACCTTCCAACCCAAATTCAGACGGCGATCTGCCCAGCAATTGTGGGGAAGATTGTTGCAGAAGTTTTTCTCCCGCAGAATTCACCAGCCGCACCTTATTTGCTGGATCGAATGCAAAAATGGGGATATCGACTTCCTCCACTACGCGCTGAAGCAACACCGTAGCCTCGATTGCTCCAATCCGATGCTGAGCCAAAAGGTCGGCAAGAATATTTACTTCGTGGGAGAGTTCACCGAGAGCGTCACTGGGAACCGCTAAGCGAGCCCGGAAAGAGTAATCGCCCTCGCGCAGCGCACCTACAACATTCGCCAAGGTTTGCAAAGGACGCACAACGTGGTCGTGCAGAGACATGGCGATGAGCAAGCAAGCGAATAACTCCACGCCTAGCAATAGCAGTTTGACTTCGACCGACCAGGGCGGCAGCCAGAGAACAATGCCACTGACCAGAAATCCGGGCGCGGCCAGCAGCACGGCGTAGCGCGCGACGCGCCGCTCGAAGGGGGATCTGGGTTTTCGTGAGTTACTGCTGGAAAACTGACTCGAGCCAGGGCTAGAGCCCATACTTTTCCATCCGGCGGTATAAGGCGCCGCGGCTGAGGCCAAGCGCCTCTGCGGCCTGGCTAACGTTACCCTGAAATCGCTGCAGCGCTTTGCGAATCAGAATCGTTTCCACGGCTTCCAGACTCAACTCTTCGAGATTTTGCGCTTGTGGACGCTGCATTCCCAAGCCCAGATCGGCGGTCTGGATTTGGTTGGAGCGGCACATTAGCACAGCGCGCTCCAAGGTATGCTCCAACTCGCGAATATTGCCCGGCCAGGAATACTGCAGCAGCGACTGCATGGCGGAATGGTCCAGGCCTTGAACTTCCCTACTATAGCGGGAGGCATAGTGCAATAGAAAGTGCATGGCAAGCACAGGGATATCTTCTCTGCGCTCACGTAAAGCAGGCAAGTGAATTTCCACCGTATTGAGACGGAAGAGCAGGTCCTCGCGAAATTGCCCGGCACGGCACGCCGCCGGAAGATTGGCATTGGTCGCCGAAACTAAGCGTACGTCAATTTTCTTGCTGCGGGATGAACCTACGCGTTCGATTTCTCCGGACTCGATCACACGCAACAACTTGGCTTGTTGGCGCAGAGGAACATTGCCGATTTCGTCGAGAAAAATCGTCCCGCCATCGGCTAGTTCGAAGCGTCCGATACGATCGCTTCGGGCATCAGTAAACGCACCCTTTACATGACCGAACAATTCACTCTCGAAAACTCCCTCGGCCAAGCCGCCAGTATTGACTGCGATCAGGGGACACGCAGCCCGCAGGGAAAGCGCGTGGATGGCGTGAGCGGCCACTTCTTTTCCAGTGCCGTGCTCGCCGGTTAGCAAGACATTGGCGTCCGAAGGCGCAATGCGCGTAATCGCCTCGAGGACCGGTGCCATGGACGGCGCGGTAGCAATAAACTCTTGCCTGCCCCGAGCGCTGAGCAGCCTGTTTTCCGCCGCCAACCGCTCTGCTTGCTGCAACGCGCGATGCAGTTCCACCTGCGTGCGCAGAATGGAGAGCAGCCGCTCATTCTCCCACGGCTTCTGAATAAAATCGCGGGCTCCGCGCCGCATGGCCTCGACGGCAAGTTCCACGTTTCCCCACGCGGTCATGACGATCACCGGGAGCGTGCTATCGAGCGCGATGATTTCGGAAAGCAATTCGAGTCCCTCGCGTCCGGAGGTGGTGTCGCGAGTGTAGTTGAGGTCTATCAAAACGGCGTCATAAGCAGAACCGGTTAGAACCTCTCTCGCCAGCGCTGGCGACCGGACCACGTCAACTTTGTAGCCTTGGGGCTTTAACAAGAGTTCGATGGCTTCAAGAATGTGCTGCTGATCGTCGGCGGCCAAGATACGGGGAGCGTTGGAGGGTTTTGACAGGGGGGTTAGATTGGCGACTTCTGGCGTTTTGGCCGAGATAGGCATGACTTAAGGACCGAGATTATTCGCCGAGCCTGTTATCGCATCCTGGATCTTGATTCCATTATCTGCCAAAGTGCTCCCAATCGCACGATCAAGTTCAACTTTAGCCTTTTCGTAAACCGTCATGGCGGTTACCAAATCCAGTTCGGCAACCGCCAGATCGCGCTGCGCAGTCATAGTCTGATAAGTGGACCCCGCGCCGAGGGTTTGTTCTTTCTGCATGATTTCGAAGGTGCGCTGCGCCAGGTCTCTCGCCTTGCGGGCCGCGTCCACGCGAGCCGCAGTTTGTTCCAGCGCGTACTCGGCATTGCGAACTTCAATGCGGATTTGCTTTCTCAACTGTTCCCGGCGAAGTTCGGCCTGGCGGTATTCCAACTGGGAACGGTATTGATCCGCCTTGGCCACACGGTTGCGGATCGGAATGTTGAGGCTCAATCCGATGTAGTAATCGGGAGCGGTATTATTAAAAGCGTTTTCGATGGCGCCGGAAAAATCGGTGGGGACGCTCGACGAGTTCGGAATTCCGGTCAAAGTTGGATTGTAGACGGGATTCAAAGGTCCGGCTAATCCCGACCCTCCGTAGAATCCGACCAGCGCGAGCGACGGCAACAATGCGTTTTTTGCAGCTTTATTGCTGATCTGGCGGTTCACCAGATCGATGTCAGACTCGGCTAGCTCGGGTCGGTCTTGCAGCGCTTGCGTGATGAGGTCTTGCACCGCGTGACTGACGGGCGGCTGTGTCGATTCAAGATGGTCGGTGGGAACCACGGGCATGGCCGCCAGCACTGGATCGTCCAGGCTCTTGGTGAGGGCATTCTTGATGAGCAATTCCTGCAACTGTAATGTGGTTCGCGCCACAGTCAGATCCTGATCGCGTTTTGAAACTTCGGCCTCGGCGCGCATTACATCCATCTCAGGAATGCTTTCCAGCTTGAGCTGTTTCTTTGCCGTGTCAAATGACTGCTGGGCAAACGCCAGCGATTTTTCGCTTACTTCCGCCTGTTGATAAGCGTTCACCAGATCCCAATAGATGTTTGCGATTTGCGTAACCGTTGTAATTACCTGATCCTTGAAAGCGATGTCGGAAATCCTTTTGTCGTTTTTTGCGATCCGCAGATAGCGGAGATTGGGGCCGAAGCCAAATCCCGCGAGCAACTGTTGCTGGAAGGAAAAGCGATAGGTCGAAGTAAGGGCCGGAGATAGATTGAAAAATGGACTATTCGTAGTTTGCCGACTGTTGCCGAACTGTAGCGAAACGCTGGTACCGGTCGGAAAAGCCTGGGCATAACCAACATTGCCTTGCCCAGTGTTGAGTTGCAGTAAGGGGACACCATAAATCTGCAGGTTGGACAAGGGAGTGGTTTGATGCTCGGCGCCAATTGTGCCGGTGATCGCGGGATCGTAGGAAAGGACTGGAGTGCCTGCGCCCAAAGTCGATTGAACCAATCCTGACGCGCCCGCGCCCGCACCGCCAGCGCCACCGGTCGTGCCACCAGCTCCCGCGCCCGGAGCCCCCGCGCCAAAGCCACCCACTCCTCCGCCCGGAGTTCCCTGCACTACGCCTGTGTTCACGCCTCGAAAGACGCCACCGGCCTGAGTGCGCAGAATATCCGTATCGGCGATAGGTAAGTTATATCGGGCGATCGCCAAGTCAAGATTATTCTCCAGGGCCAGCCGGATTGCATCTTTGAGCGACAAGTATAGTTTGCCATCCCGCATGAGTTGGGTTAGCAATGCGGAATTTGTAAGTTGCGGTTCGGGAACCTCGCTGGGCAAATAGGCGTTCAACGGATCGTGCGACTTCGGCATGTCAAAGGAAACAGGCGCACTGGTTTGCGCTGCTACAACGCTTGTACCGACACAGACCCACGCCAATAACCGCCTGAACGTTCCAACCTCCGGGGTCCGTCTCATCGGCGCACCGCCTCATGGGGCTGAAGCGCAGGGTTCGAGGTGTCGCTCAGCATCCAGCCATCGCGAAGCTGAATCACGCGCGAGCCGTATGCGGCATTCGATTCCGAGTGCGTAACCTGCACGATAGTGGTGCCTTGCTGGTTCAGTTCGCAAAAGAGTTCCATGATCTCTTTGGCCTGCGAGGAATGCAGGTTCCCCGTGGGCTCGTCGGCGAGCAAGAGAGCGGGCTTGTGAATCACCGCGCGGGCGACCCCTACCAATTGCTGTTGGCCGCCGGACAGTTGGCTGGGGAACAAATCTTTTTTCGCCACGATTCGAAACCGATCGAGTGTATCGGCAACCATGCTCTGGCGCTGGCTGCGCGGAACATCCTTATAAGAAAGCGGGAGGTCGATGTTTTCGCGGACGGTAAGATCGTCGAGCAGGTGATAGCTCTGAAACACGACACCCATATTGCGCTTGGCTAACTCGCTGCGCTGCTTGCGCTTCATTTCGTGAACCGCCTGATCGCGAAACCAATATTCGCCCTCCCAGCTATCATCGAGGAGAGCGAGAACGTTTAATAATGAGGACTTCCCTGCCCCGGAGGGGCCCATAATAGTGATGAACTCGCCCTCGCGAATTTCCAGATTGATGCGGCGCAGCACCCAGGTTTGTCCGGCGGCGGTTTTGTAACTTCGTTCGAGATTCTTAAGCTGAATCATTCGTCTCCTGATTCTGTGTTCAATCCACACGTAAGGCTTCGTTCGGGTTCACCTGAGCTGCGTGCCACGCCGGCTTCAGACCCGAGCCTATGGACACCAACAGCAACACCGCGGCTGCGCCGAGAACGGTCGCGGGATCGTGCGGACTGAGACCAAATAAAAGGCTTGCCAGGGCGCGCCCCGCAAGAAACGACAGGAGCAATCCGGCAACAATGCCTGCTCCAATCACCAGCAGCGTCTGACGCAACACGAGCCAAACTACCGCATTGCGAGAGGCGCCAAGGGCTAATCGAATTCCAAGTTCACTCGTTCGCCGCGCCACCGTGTACGACGTCACGCCGTAGAGACCGAGACACGCAAGGCCCAGGGCGAGCCCACCGAAAATGGCTGTGAGCCGCGTCACCAGCCGTTGCTGGGCAAGGTTATTAGCTAACTGCTCGGCCACGGTTGTAACGCCGCCGATCGGCAGGTTGGGATCAACGCTGCGCACCGCTTGCCGGACGTCTGCGACGAGCTGCGCAGGATTGCCGAATGTCCGTACGTCGAGGCTCTCGACATCGATCACATCTTGTGCGAGCGAGTGGTAAATCATTGGCGGAGCGATCTCGCGGATATCGTTTACCCGTGCATCTTTCATCACTCCGACGATTTGAAAGCGGTGATCGTTCGTGGCGTCGTAACCGAAATATTGGCCGAGGGGGTTCTTATCGTGGAGAAACTCGTGGACAAAGGTCTGGTTCACGATGGCAACGGCGGGACTTCTTTCCGTGTCGGTAGTGGCGAAACCTCTCCCATCAAGCAGAGGAATCCCTGTCGTGGCCAGAAAGTGTTGGCTGACTCGCCGCTCCTGAGCGTCCGTTTCGCCGTTGGTATGGGGCACACCGGGAAGATAGATATCGCTTGCATCCCCGCATCCAATTGCCAGTCCGCAACTGGCTAGAGATGCCGAGCGCACACCTGGGATCGCCTCCACGCGATCGACCAGCTGTTGGTATAAAGAAGAGAGCTGCTGTGGCTTGTAACCGGCCATGTGCGTGTCGAGCCACACAGTCAAAATGTGATCGCGGTCAAAACCGGGATCGAACTCAGTAAGATTGCGCAGAGTGCGAAGGAACAGGCCTGCCCCAACCAGCAGAACCAGAGACAACGCGACTTGACTTGCCACGAGTGTCTGTTTAAGCGACCAACGCCTACCCACGCTGCCCGCGCCCGAAAGTCCATGAGTACTGGCCTTGAGGGCATGGACCGGTTCAACCCGCGTGCCTTGTACTGCCGGAGCCAAGCCGAAAAGAACACCCGTTAGTACCGCGACGATTGTGCTGAATATGAGCACTCGGGAGTCGGGCGTAAGACTGAGCGGAATTGGCGTGGCTCCACTCGACGCCCACCTTGGAAAAATCCCGCTGCAGCAATAAGCGACCGCGATTCCAAGCGCTCCGCCAAACAACGAAAGCAGCAAGCACTCAGTCAGGATCTGCCGGACTAATCGAATGCGGCTGGCCCCGATGGAAAGCCGCACGGCGATCTCACGCTCGCGCGCGGCCGCGCGCGCCAAAAGAAGATTAGCCAGATTGGCACATGCAATCAGCAGTACAAGCCCAACCATGGCCATCAAGACGAGCAGCGGCTGCGAAAAACTTCGCCGTAGCGTCGACAAGCCCCGGCTCCCCGGCTCCAGTTCCAGGCGAGCGCGAAGGAACGCCTGGCGCTCCTGAGGATCCTTGATTCCCGCCGCATCTCGTTCCAGATCCTGCCGAAAGACTCGATTGATTGCGCCCACCGCAACCGGAAGGCTGTCGCGATTGTTCACCCGCACGATGAACTGGAGCCAGCGAATATCCGGCTGCGGTATCCAAGGCTTGTCCATTTCGGCGCCTTCGCTCTCGCTGTAATGTTGGGCATAATGGACGGCCGACTGCATAGTGACGGGTAGCCAGAAATCCGGCGCCGTCCCCGCTCTTGCTCCAAAAAATCCTGGAGCCGCAACTCCAACCACTTCAAACGGCAGTCCATTCACGACGATTTTGCGTCCCACTACACCCTGATCCCTCCCGAAGCGTCGTTCCCAGCAGCCATAACTGATGACGGCGGCTGAACTGCCATCGAGCACGCGATCGTCGTCGGGAGTTAGCAAGCGTCCGAGCGAAGCGTAGGTTTGCAGAGTCTGGAAATAGTTTCCGGAGACAAGCTGGCCTTGCACCATTTCCGGCTGGCCATTTCCCATGCTGGCGTAAAAATCGGTGGGCCATGTCATGGCGGCGAGGTTGGCCGCCTGCGGCATGGCGGCCCGCGCGTTTTGAAACATGGGATAAGAAAAGCGCGTGTTCTCGGCGAACCGCTCGCTCTGCCTGATTGAATAGAGTTGTTCGGGATCAGGTACCGGCAGGGATTTCAAGAGAACGGCATTCACCAGAGTGAAAATGCCAGTGTTCGCGCCAATACCCAGAGCTAGCGTCAACACGGCAACCGCGGTAAATCCCGGATTTCTTCTTAGCTGCCGTAGCGCGTAACGAATATCCTGGATCAGCCTGTTCATTCGGTTCATCACTCGTAGCGCTTCGCGCGACCGCGAAATCATCACATGGCGTGATGTAAGTGGACACGCCAGGCATCCGACGGATGTAGAAAGGCAATTACCGAACTCGTCTCACGCGCTCACATCCTCCATCAGCTTTTTCAATTCGTCCTCCGCCACGACTTTACCGTCGAACAGATGCACTTCCCGGTCGGCGTGTTTGGCAAAGCGCGGGTCGTGGGTGACCATGCAGATGGTGGCGCCTTCGCGGTGCAGGTTTCGCAGCAGCTCCATGACCGCCTCGCCGTTGCGCGAGTCCAGATTTCCGGTGGGCTCATCGGCGAGCAGGATCGATGGGTGTCCCGCAAGCGCGCGCGCCACGGCGACGCGCTGTTGCTGGCCGCCAGAGAGTTGGGAAGGATAGTGACGTACGCGGTGCGCCATGCCGACGCGCTCCAGCGACTCCATGACGCGATTCTTGCGATCCGTGGAGGGCATTTTTTGGCGGTAGGTCAGCGGCAGCTCGACATTTTCGTAGACCGTGAGATCGCCAATCAGATTGAAACTCTGGAAGATGAACCCGATTTCCTGATTGCGAATGCGCGAGCGCTGGGCAAAATCCAGATTCTCGACCGGCTGGCCGTTCAATCGATAGCTACCTCCGGTGGGAGTGTCCAGCAATCCAATAATCGAGAGCAGCGTGGACTTGCCGCATCCCGACGGACCGGACATGGCGAGGTATTCCCCTTTGCGGATATTCAGATGAACTCCGGAAAGCGCGTGCGTTTCGACTTCGTCGGTGTAAAAGATTTTTGTCAGGTCTTCGATTTGGATCAGCGACTGTCCTGTTTCATTCATAGTTCTCCTTAGTTCTTGCCTTGGTTAATTTAACCGGATACGGTCGGTATTATCCGAGCGCGACATGTCGGACAAAATGACGGTGTCGCCTGCATGCAATCCCTCCAGTAACTGGATCGAATTCACTGAGGCGCGGCCAACTTTTACCGGAACCCGGACCGCACCTTTGCCATCGGGATCAAGCCTGAACAAGCTGATGGTACTGTTCTCCTGGCCAAATGCCGGACGGCCCACGTAAAGAACGTCATCCAGATGTTCCAGGTCGATGGTTCCATCGACGCTTAGATCGGGACGGGCTCCCTTCGGGAGTTCGCCTGTGAGCTTCACGTCCACCGTGACGGTGCCGTTCTGAACCGCCGGATCCACACGCATTACCGAGCCGGAAACCGTTCCGTTGTGCGTATCCACCAGCGCCGGCTGCCCGATCTGCACATCGCGCGCCTGCGTCTCAGCTATTTTGAGCTCTGCGATCAGGTGATCGGGTTGCACCACCTTCGCCAGCATCGTGCCCGGCATCAGATGTTGCCCGACCTGTAAAGGCAGGTCCACGAGAACGCCTTCAATTCCCGCGCGAACCTTCAGCGCCTCCAACTGCTTTTGCTTTAGTTCGGCGAGAGCGCGAATCTCATCCACTTTGGCCTGTTGTTCCGCCATCTGCGACTGAATCGCCTTCTGGTTGATATCCAGGCGCTCATCTTCAATATTGTTGCGCGTCGTGAGTTCGTCGGCTTTGCTTTTGGAATTCTTATAGGCAAGTCCGGAAATCACACCGAGATCGTACAGCGCTTTATCGGTTTCCGACTGCAACTTTGCCTGGCTGTAATCCGCAGTCACTGTGGCGGCCCCCGCTTTTTGGGTCATCAGGTCACTCTGCAGCTTGACGCGGAGACTTTGATATTCCGCCTCTGCGGCTTTCAACTGAAGTTGGGCATCGACCGCGGCCTGCTCCACTTGCGGATTGCTCATTTCAAGCAGTATGGTGTCGGCGTTCACTTGCGATCCCGGAAGCATACGAATGCGGACCACCGTAGCCTCTGTCTCTGCCGGTATTTGACGGGTGAACTCCTGGCTGGGAATCAGGGAGCCGAGCCCTCGCACCTGGCGGAGCATGGAACCGCGTTTCACCGTATCGGTCCAAACCGTGCTGCGTTCAACCTCGGGCGCAGCCGGCTTTAGCCGCGATACACCGATCGTAAGGCCGATAAGAAGCACAATGCCAGCCACCACCCAGGCGATTTGCCGGCGGCGCTTCTGTTGCTTAAACTCGGGTCGAGCGATATCCATCGCAAAAGAACCTGCACGTATCAGGCCGCATGTGAAAGAGAGCTATCCCATTCAAACAACTAGGCGTGTGTCTCAATCGATTTGTCTCGTTCAGATCGCCAGTGTCCGCTAACAAAATCGGGTGTCCATATCTGGACAACTCGGGAAACAACTCGAATATCAATCCGTCCGCAAAGCTTTCATCGGATCGATGGACGCCGCACGCCGCGCTGGCAAGAACGAGGCCACCAGGGCTAATATCAGCACGACGACTGCGGCCATGGCCAGAACAAACGGGTCAAACGGACTTACATCGAACAAGAATGACTGCAGTAAGCGGGAGGCTGCGACCGCACCCAGCAATCCCATTACGCAGCCGGCGATTCCGAGCTTCGCTGCCGACTTGAATACGAGGTTCAGAATTCCCGACCGCTGCGAGCCGAGGGCAATGCGGATGGCCATTTCCTGTTCGCGGAGCGCAGCCGAGAATGCAATCACGCTATAAATCCCCAGGGCAGCCAATAACATAGCGGCGACAGCAAACGCAGAGATAAGCACTGTGTTAAAGCGGCGCTCGGCTTCACTGTCAGAAATCACCTGCCGCATACTTTGGACCTGGTCGAGGGGAAGCTGAGGATCAATGGAACGAACGGTCGCGCGAAGAACGTTCGCCAGCTGCTCAGGCTCAATCGCCGTACGTATAGCTATAAAACCGGTATTGCCTCTAGGAGGATCGACTGGCGAAGCCAAAGAACCCAGTGATGCTTCAAACTGCTCGGCCGGCTGATAATACTGTTCTTTGGCAGGAATGTCGGGCGAGCTTTCCTTGACGTCGGCGACTTCGCCCACAATGGTCATCCAGGGAGTCTGCATCTCCTGCGTGCCGATGCGGAAACGCTTGCCGATCGAATTGGAACCGGGCCAGTAGTGCCCGGCTAATTTATGGTTAACGATCGCGACCAATTGTGAATTCTTAGTGTCGGCCGTCGTAAAGAAACGGCCGACGAGCAAGGGAATGGACATCGCCTGCAGATAATCGCCCTGCACTGCCACGGGAGTTGCAAGATTCATGTTCGCTCCCGGAGGGGCTACGTAGCCATCGGCGACAAAAGTGGTGCTGCTGTTGTTACCTGAAGCCGGCAGAAACGACGTAAGGCCGACCGCCTTGGCGCTGGGAAGTTGCTGCAGGCGGCGAATCAATTCACTGTTGAATTCATTGACCGCCGGCTGCATTGCGTACTGCTTCTGCGGCAATGAGTAGAAAGCCGTCAAGACATGGTCTGGACGGAAACCAAGATTGACGGCGCGCATTTTTTCAAAGCTGCGCAAGAGTAATCCGGAAGAGACCAGGAGCACAAGCGCGATGGAGATCTCGCCAACGACCAATGCGGAGCGGAGCCAGGCATGGCCGCTGCCAGGTGTACCGGTGCGCCCGCCTGCTTTCAGAGTTTCATTCACGCTGGTGCGCAGGGCGGCGAAGGCTGGAGCCAGTCCACAAGCGAGGCCCGTGAGCACCGCCAGCGCGTTGGCAAACAACACAACTCTCCAATCGATGCCAATCTCGTTGATGCGGGGAAGAGTCTCCGGCAACCGGTTGACACCCACGCGCAAACCGATTACCGCCAGCAGCAAGCCGAGGAGGCCTCCACTGACGCTCAGCACCAGGCTTTCCAGAATTGCCTGCCGCAGGAGAACTCCGGAGCTAGCTCCCAGAGCCAGGCGTACCGCCATTTCGCGGCGGCGGCGGATGGCCCGGACCAGCAACAATCCCGCCAGATTGGCGCAGGCGATCAGCAGGACCACCACAATCGCGAGAAACAGAGTTCGAACAAGTTGACGAGACTGTTCCACCGTCTCCTCATGCAAAGAGCGCACTACCGCATGTATTCGCAGACTCGCCATGGTCGCGGGATAGTTGCGCATTATCTCTTGCGCGACGCGCTCGGCATCGCTCTCCGCTTGCGCGGGAGTAATGCCGGGCTTGAGCCTGCCGACCATATTGAAGTTCCACGAGGACGCTCCAGCCGTCGAAAGCTCCTGCTGGGTGAAGCTCATCGGGACCCACAGCTCGCTGTTATTCAAACGTCCCGGCACCAGCGGAAACTCGAAGTTCCGCGGCATCACGCCGATTACTTCATACGGCTTGCGGTCGAGCAGTATCCTGCTTCCGAGCACATGCGGATCGCCGTGCAAACGGGTCTGCCAGAGTGAGTAACTGAGCAGCGTTACCGGGTCCTTTCTGTCATCTTCCTGCTGCGTGAAAAACCGTCCCATCAAGGGCGTCACCTGTAGGGCTGGAAATACTCCCCCGGAGAGTCGCGCGCCGTTGACCGGTGCCGGCTCGCCCACACCTGAAAGCTCATAACCGGTCTGCGTATACCCGCCGAGACTTTCGAAACTGTGTGTATCCCGCCCGTAGGCTTGGATATCCCGAGCGGTAACCCCAACTTCCCCGTTTCCGCCTACATCTGCACCTTGGAGAGTATCTGCAATGGCTACTAGCCTATCGGGTTGCGGAAATGCCAGCGGGCGCAACAGTACACCTTCCACGATGGAGAAAATGGCGGTCGTGGCGCCGATGCCAAGAGCCAGCATCAACAGCGCCATAGCGGTGAAGCCCGGAGATTTCAGCAAATGGCGGATTGCGATCCGGAGGTGATGGAAAGGCATTTGGTCCTCGCTGGATAGGTGGAGAATTATATAGCACAACTGTAGGCGTACAAGGATGGAGTAAGTCAGCGCACTAACATCAGTACGTTCATGCCGACCTCCAGAGAGTGCGGCGAAATGCTAACAGACGAGTCGATTGTGTTCCGCCGATAGTGTGCCCGCCCTAACGCAGATCACAAGTGAATTCTTTTCAATCATGGTTTCCAGAACAATACCTTCTTGACATCGTTCATCTATTTGGAGTACGGTTTCGCCCCATGTTTGGTGCACAGGCCTAAACGAGGCCGGAAAGAGAATGGACCGTCCATGACGACGTTTAATAAGTTGCTGTCGAGCCTGCTCCTGTTGGCCATCGCAGTCGTGCCCGCCCTGGCTGAAAGCAACGAAGCGAAACCGGCAAAAGAAACTTCAGCCAATGCGACTTCCGCAGATCCTGCTCCCGCTCCGGCCAGCCCAAGCCTGGCTCCGGCCGCTGCAAACGGTAACGTTACCGCATTGCTCGGGGTTCTGGTCATGAAAGGAGTACTTGCGCCCACCGAAGCCAACGCAATTCGCAACGCTACTCCCGACACCGAATTTCAACTCCTGGTGGAAGCGCTTAATCGTAAAGGCGTACTGAACGCGGCGGATTTATCCGCAGCCGCGAAACCAACGGTGCAACCTGCAGCCCCGGCAGCAGCGTCCGTCGCGCCTGGAGAAACTGCTTCGGCGGCGCTCGCAAGTCCGGATGCCTCGCCGCAAGCCCAAACCCAGCCGCAGCCGCCTCTTCCCTCGCGGGTAGCAGGCGAGCTGAAGCCTCCTCCAGCTTCGGTGGCGCCGGCAATTGCTCCGGTCCGGGTGTTTCCGGTTGACGCGCCCAAGACCGGCGCCTTGGCTGGCATAAAAGCGGGCCCGATCACGCTTGCTCCTTACGGCTTTATCAAGGCTACGGTCATCCACGACAGCAGCGACCCCGATGGTGATGACTTCCCATTTCCCGGCATATGGCTGAATGCAGGGGGTAACTCGACCTTCAATACCGGCCCAACCGAGGATCCCGAAGTCCACGTCAAGGCGCGCTCCACCCGCTTCGGGCTTAACCTGGAATGGCCGGACATGTCGAAAAACCTGACGCTGACTGGCAAGATCGAGGGCGATTTCGAAGGCAACTTCAGTGAAGTCGACAACCGCGACGTCACCTCGATTCGCAACAGTGAACCGCAATTACGTTTGGCCTTCGTCCGCATGGATTACCACGCCAGCGAAAACACCGATCTTTTCTTCGTAGGTGGGCAGGACTGGACGCTCTTCGGCTCCGGCGCACTGATGAATATAGTGGAAACGACGTTCAACGGCGCATTTTGGGGCAACATTTACACCCGTTCGCCACAACTGCGGGTGGGCTTCATCCAGACGCTGGAGAAGGACCGCCACGTCAACCTCGAGGGTCAATTTGGGGTCATGATGCCGAGCTCGGGTCAAATCCTGAAGCTCGGGAACGATGCCGGTAACGGGCTTGCGGCCCAACTCGGGCAAGGCGAACGCGAGGGCGCCGACTCCGATCGTCCCGAGTGGGAAGGCAGAGCGGCATTGAGTTACCAGGTTGACAAGGCCACGGGTGTCGCGCCGGCGCAAATCGCCCTGGCTGGATTCCATTCCCGGCGCACGTCGATCGTTCCCAACTCGGATTACTGCCCCTTGACAGGTTGCCCCGCAACAAACCCAGACGGCACTCCGACCCCAGCGAACTACCAGGCTGCCTTCCCGAACGGCTTTCAAGCTTCCAGCCCCATGTGGGGCGGCCAAATCGTGGCGCAATTGCCCACCCGTTGGTTTACCTTAGTAGCGACCGCCTACCGCGGAGGCGACTTGCGCTTCTACCTCGGCGGCCAACTCAATACTTTCGCCACCGATACGGGCGGACTGAAGAACGTCGTAGGTCCCTTCGAAACCGCCGACGGCGGTCCGCTGGCTGCGGCCGGTGGCGCCGTCCTCGGGACCAACGCGGCAGGACAGGTTGTGGTTGCTCCGCAGAGGCCCATCCGGGCATTTGGCGGATTCGTCCAGCTCGGTTTGCCGCTTTCCCGCTGGTTCAATGCCGACCCGAAAGGCCACAATGCGGGCTGGCAACTTCACTTCACCGTCGGCAAAGACCAGGTGAATGATCGCGACCTGAATAATCCCGGATTCACCAGCAATGCCAATATTGTGGCGCCATTGCCACTTCTGATGGGCAAGAGCGCCATCGCAACCCTGTACTACAAACTCAATACTTGGGCCACGTTCGCCTTCGAGCAGTCGATCTACGCCACCCGTGCGGAGGACCACATCCCGCTGTACACAATCGACGGAGTTGGATCCAACGAATGGCAAGATCACCGTACCGAATTCGGGCCCATCTTTACGTTCTAACGTTCTAGACCGAATCCTTCATCCCCTGCGGGCCCAAACCGGGTCCGCCGGGGGCTGCTGGTTGGGATCGCTGAAATGTCTGGTGCGGGATTGAGGGCGCTGGCTACCAAAGAACGGGGGCGGCTCTATCCGGGCTATGGCCCGCAGTTGAGTCTGTCCTCACAAACTTCCTCCAGCAGGGAAAGCTTGTGCAAGCCACGCCCAGGAGAGCAAAATGTACCGAAACTGCGAGACTGGCTTGCAGAGTCGTTCGGGAAAAATTGGGTATGCGACAGATGCTCGCAGTGTTTGGAGAGATGGTTTGATGAGTATGCGTAGGATAGCAGTTTTGCAGGCAGGTCTCTTGTTGGCGGCGGTGTTAGCGAATGCTGACTCCCCGAAAAACACGCTTCGGATCACTGTTCTGGATTCTGTAACTCGATCGTCGGCCCCTGACAACAACAACGGCGTCCCCCAGAATTGCGAACAACTTACTTTCGACGCATATTGCCGTTCCACTACGAACGTGCCATTAGTGAGTACTCTCCTTGTACAGGAAGACAACGAGCCGCCATTCCGTATCAGTTGCACCATCGAATCGAAATACTCCAGATGCATTCCGCTACCAAAGGGCGAAAGTTTCGACGCCAAAAGAGAGAAACACGGCCTTGCGGTTTACTACGTGGATGACAAGGGCAAGGAGCGAAAGCAGTTGTACACGTTGGTAGATACGGACGGAAAGGCCGGTCGGCCGGCGGCTGCGGCCACCGTAGCGACTGAGCCAGTGCCGGCGCCGCACACCGCGCCAGCAGCTCAGAATTCCCCGGCCCCAGCACCTCCGCCTGCCGCCGCGCCCAGCCGTCTCCCGGAAAAAGCAGGAGAGAAGGTGAAGTGTAATTTCACCTCGACACCCGCCGGCGCCGAAGTCAATCTTGACGGTAAGTACGTGGGCAGCACACCGTCGGAAATCGCGGTGACTCCGGGTACACACGTTGTGATCTTTTCCATGCCGGGATTCACGCAGTGGCAGCGGGAACTCACGGTGTTTCCCGGATCGGAATTGACGGTAAGCGCAATTTTGCAGAAGTAGAAGCACAATGACTGATGTGAGATGGTCTCTGCGAAAGAATTTTCATAATTGTTTTGTACGCATCTGGGGATCCAAAATCGACTACTTCAGGTAAATGGAGAAAAACTATGGCGACTGCTGCGCAAATGCCGGGAACCAGCAACACCGAGTACAGCATCTGGCGCGTGATCATGGCCTCGTCGGTCGGCACCATGATCGAGTGGTATGACTTCTACATTTTCGGCAGTCTGACGGCCATCCTGGCGCTGAAGTTTTATCCACCAGGCAACGATACGTTTGCCTACCTCGCTTATCTCGCGACCTTTGCGGTCGGCTTTCTGGTGCGACCCTTCGGCGCACTGTTCTTCGGCCGTATCGGCGATCTAGTCGGGCGCAAGTATGCCTTTATCGTGACGCTCTCCATCATGGGCTTCTCGACGTTCGCCATCGGCCTGTTGCCCTCCTACGCGACGGCAGGCTGGTTCGCACCGATTGTGCTGCTTGGAATTCGCATCTTACAAGGGCTGGCGCTGGGTGGAGAATACGGCGGCGCTGCGGTTTACGTGGGCGAGCACGTTCCCGATAACAAGCGCGGCTTCTATACCAGCTTCATCCAGATCACAGCTACGCTGGGCCTTTTCGTCTCGCTGATCGTGATTCTGATTACGCAGAACTCTATGTCGAAGGAAGACTTCTCGGCTTACGGCTGGCGCATTCCCTTCCTGGTCTCCATCTTCCTGGTGCTGATCTCACTCTACATCCGCCTGAAGATGAAGGAGTCGCCGATCTTCGCGCAACTCAAGGCCTCGGGAATGACCTCCACCCAACCGCTCAAGGACGCATTCACCAAATGGGCGAATCTGAAGCTGGTCCTCATTTCGCTTTTCGGAGCGACCGCAGGCCAAGGCGTCGTCTGGTATACCGGGCAGTTCTACGCCCTGTTCTATATGCAGACCGTCCTGAAAGTGAATGTCAAGACTGCGAACATCGTGGTCGCGATCGCCCTGCTTTGTGGGATGCCGTTCTTCACGGTAGTGGGAGCACTCTCCGACCGCGTCGGCCGGAAGAAGCTCATGATGGCGGGCTGCCTGCTTGCAGTGCTTACTTACATCCCGATTTACAAGGCCATGGAACGGGCTGTGGGAAATAATGTTGTCACGGTAAAATCGACTCGCAATAAAGTGACGGGCGCGATCGGGCTCACTGCCATGACGACAGACGCGACTGGCGTACTGGTGCCAGCCAAGGAAGCCCCGAATCCGGACACCACCATGTTGGTGGTGCTGATTTTCATTCAGGTTTTGTATGTATGTCTGGTGTACGGTCCCATCGCCGCTTACCTGATTGAGGCTTTCCCCGCGAAGATTCGCTATACTTCCCTTTCTCTGCCGTATCACATAGGGAACGGGGTGTTTGGCGGATTGCTGCCCTTGATCGGCCTGTCGTCCGTGGCCTGGCACGGCAATATCTACGCTGGTCTCTATTACCCGATGATTGTGGCCGGCGTGACGTTTATCGTAGGTAGCCTTCTGCTGAAGGAGACGCACGGGAATCGCATTTGGGACGAGACCGGAGGAAAAGCGGCGGCGGCGGACTAATGCGCGGTTCTAACTCGCTATTCACAAGACCTTGGCAGATAGCTTCCACAGTCTGCCAAGGGGTTCTTGCTGCGCTCTCCCGTGGAAAGCAATTGCATTCACAAGTCCGATGCTTTGCATCGAAATTATTAATCGGAAGTAAGTTGACGAATCCCGCGGTCTCGGCCTAGCATCCAAATCAGCATGATCAGTTTCGGCAATTTTCGCCAAGAGTGCATGTGTGCATGTTGTTGTTGCGCATTCGTGTACTCTGGCGAGGATAAATTGCTGACTTAAGACTTTTCTAGTTATCGGCACTTATACCCACCGCCAGACATTCTGGCGGTGGGTTTTTCTTTTTGGCGGCCAATTATGACGGTTACAGAAACTAAAGCACAGAAGTCCGAGCGGCTGAAGCGCGCTATGAATCCGTGGCAAGGCTTGGCAGAAATTCGCCGTTTTGCTCGGGAAGGCTTCGACTCGATCCCCCCAGAATGGATCGGCACATATTTTCGCTGGTGGGGAGTGTACACACAGGGCGATGGCGCCGGCGTGGTGGGCGGTCAAGGCGGCATGGGGCGAGCACTGCCGTTCTTTATGCTGCGGATTCGCATCCCCAATGGCTTGCTGCGATCTGATCAACTTCGCACCATCGCCAGCCTCACCCGCCGGTATGCCCGCGGTACGGCCGACCTCACGGTGCGGCAAAATGTTCAACTGCACTGGATCACGATCGAGGATCTGCCGGAAGTGCTGGAAGAACTTTGGCGCGTCGGTCTGAATACCACCGGCTCTTGCGGCGATGTCACGCGCAACATTACGGGCTGCCCTGTCGCTGGCGTCGATGCAGATGAGATTTGCGATGCATCGTCGCTCGCGCTGGAAGTGGATCGCATGCTGGCGGGCAATGCCGAGTTCTATAACCTGCCACGCAAGTTCAAGATTTCGATCACGGGCTGCCGAGTGTGGTGCCCGTACCCGGAGATTAATGATGTCGGCCTCACTGCCGTTCAGCGCGTGCTCCACGGTAAATCCGAGATCGGATTCGCACTGCGCGTGGGTGGCGGGCTCTCGACGGAGCCTTATCTGGGCGTGCCGCTGAATGCTTTTGTACGCTGGAATCAGGTTCTTCCGGTAATCAGGGGAATCGCAGAGTTGTTTCGTGACTCAGAACCATTGCGCGAACATCGCGAAAGAGCGCGGCTGAAATTTCTTTTCCTGCGCCATGGTTGGATGCCGGATGATTTCCAAAAAGATCTGGAACGGCGGATCGGATTCCAACTGGATCCCGCCGAACCCGACAATCCTCCAGCCGACGTTTATCGCGATCATATCGGCATCCATCCGCAAAAACAGCCAAGCTACTGCTATGTCGGGTCTGCCGTTCTGCGCGGCCGAATCACTCCCGAGCAAATGGATGCCGCTGCGGACCTTGCCGAGCGCTTCGCCGGAGGCGAATTGCGCACCACCAACATGCAGAACCTGCTAATCATCAACGTCCCCCGTTTGCGCGCGGACGAATTGGCAAAAGAGCTAGGGGCAATCGGGCTGCCCGTAGGCGGTTCGCCGTTTTTCCGCGGAGCCATCGCTTGCAGCGGCAGCGAGTTTTGCAAGCTTGCCATCACGGAGACAAAAACTTTCTCGCGCTGGTTGGTCGAGGAGTTGGAGGAACGTTTGCCCGGTTTTGAGCAGCACCTGAAACTGCATGTCACAGGCTGCCCCAACAGCTGCGGTCAACATTGGATCGCCGACATCGGAATCGAAGGCAAGAAACTGAAGGTTAACGGCCAGATGATGGATGCCTACTATTTTTGCCTGGGCGGAGCGCTCGGCTTGAATCAGTCGATTGCGCGCCCGGTTGGATACCGTTGCCTGGCGACGGAGGTTCCGGGAGCGATTGAGCGGCTGCTGCGCAGATACCTCGCCGATAGCGACGTCGGCGAGAATCTCCGGCACTTCTTTGCCAGACACAGCGACGCGGAATTGCGGGACTACCTAGCTGGACAAACGGTAGATGCAGTCGCGCGCGATCTGCCCGAGGGACGCGTGCCTAGCGGCGTGGAAGGCTGAACGAGAAGATGAGCGACTTATTTCCCATGTTCCTGAAACTCGACGGCAAACGGTGCCTGGTAGTCGGCGCGGGGAAGGTCGGCGAACCGAAGATCGCCAGCCTCATCGGCACCGGCGCCCATATCCACGTCATTGCTTTGGAAGCAAGCGTAGCTGTCCATGAGTGGGCAAGAGAGGGAAAGATCAGCCTCGAACTCCGCGGCTTTTGTGCGCAAGATCTCGATCGAACGTTTTTGGCGGTTGTGGCCACGGCATCGCGCGAGCTCAACGAACTCATTTATCGCGAAGCGCAGGCGCGTGGGGTTCTGTGCAACGTGGTGGATGTTCCCGAATATTGCGGCTTCTATTATCCCGCCGTGGTGCGGCGCGGCGATCTTCAGATCGCAGTTTCCACCAGCGGGCATAGTCCATCTCTAGCTCAAAGAATTCGGCAGCAGCTCGAACGGCAGTTTGGTCCTGGGTACGCGGACTGGGTCGCGGAACTCGGAGCGACAAGAAAGCTTGTACTCGCCAGCACTCTGGATTCGCAACGCAAGCGCGAGTTGCTGCACTCGCTGGCCAGCCGCGAGGCTCTGTACGCCGCATTGGCCGAAGAATCCGCAACCAAGGCGAGGGAGGAAATCGAAATTGCTGAGAACAACAGGAGGGTAACGGCATGAACGGAAAAGTCTATTTGGTGGGCGCAGGTCCGGGTGATCCCGAACTGCTCACTGTGAAAGCGCTACGGCTTCTGCAAACCGCCGGCGCGGTGCTGCACGATGATCTAGTCGCGCCTGAAATATTAGAGTTAATCCCCTCCGCCGCCCGGGTGCAAAACGTGGGAAAACGCTGCGGAAAGAAGGCCATGCGCCAGGAGGAAATCAATTTTCTAATGGTGGCGCTGGCGGCCTCCGGAGTTCAAGTGGTACGGCTGAAGAGCGGCGATCCATTAATCTTCGGCCGGGCCGGGGAGGAAATTGAAGCTCTGCGGCGGTCGAACATCGCGTACGAAATTGTTCCCGGCGTGACCTCGGCTCTGGGCGCCGCGGCTGCAGCCGGAATTCCTCTCACGCATCGGCAACAATCTTCTACGCTCATTCTGACCGCAGGTCACCGCGCGTCCGAGAACTCCGATACGGCATGGAGCAACCTTGCCGCAAGCGACTCGACGCTTGTCGTCTACATGCCCGGCCACGAGTATGCTGAGCTGGCCGCCAGGCTCTCGTCTGCCGGATTTACTGAAGACACGCCGTGCGCAATTATTTCGCGGGCAACCACGCCTCGACAGAGGGTCCACCGCACAACGATTTCAGGTCTCCATCTCTCGCCCACGCTGCCAGCACCAACCCTGCTGCTGGTCGGTAAAGTAGTGCAGTTCGCCGATCCTGCTGCCGAGCAACCGGAAGCAACTTTTCCTGCGATGGATCAAGTATTGACGATGCAAGAGGAACAGTTGGCATGAAAGAAAACATCTCGCAACTACAGGCCGCCGCCGAGCGCTGGACGCCGGAGCGCATTCTGGACTGGGCCTTTGAGACCTTCGGAGGCTCCGTCGCAATCTCTTCCGCTTTCGGCGCAGAAGGCATGGTCCTGATTGACATTGCCTCGCGCGTTCGGCAGACTTTTCGCCTCTTTACTCTGGATACGGAATTTCTTTTCCCCGAGACCTACAACCTGATGGACGAGGTCGAACAACGCTACGGCATCGCGATTGAAAGGGTATACCCGTTGATTTCGCCGGAGGAACAGGAACACGCTCACGGTCCGGCGCTGTGGCAGCGTAATCCCGATCAATGCTGCAACATGAGAAAAGTCGAGCCGCTCCGCCGCAAGCTGGGCGAACTGCAAGCCTGGATCACCAGCATCCGCCGCGATCAGACCGCGGCCCGGGCCAGCGCCGGTAAAATTGAATGGGACGAGAAATTTAGCCTGGTCAAGATCAATCCCATCGCCGATTGGAATTCAAAACAAGTGTGGCAATACATCCGCGAACACGACACGCCGTACAATTCGCTGCACGACCGCAGCTATCCCAGCATCGGCTGCACCCATTGCACACGCCCCGTGCGGCCGGAAGAAGACCCAAGAGCAGGCCGTTGGTCGGGGTCCTCCAAGACGGAGTGCGGGCTGCATGTCATTCAGCCGTTGCCCGGTCTTCCAGAAGCAGGTGCATAAGCCGCTTCAACATATACACCTGCTTGCATTATGTCGCTCTTTCGCCCGGTCGAAACCGTGCCCGAAAAAAGCGCCTGTGGAAGTAGCGGCCCAGGCCTAGCAGCCAGTTACGCTAAGTCCAGACTCTTGAGTTCGCCCAGAAGTGCCTTTTCTACTTTGATCTGGAGTGCTGCGGGCAACTTCTTTCCTTCCGAAGTCAAATAGAAGGTATCGATCGCCATCTGTCCCTCGGTATCGATCAAGGCGATTTCGATGTTGCAGTGCTGCCGCGACAGGCAAGAACTCACTCGATGTAATAACCGCGGCCGGTCCTGAGCGATCACTTGCAGCAGCGTAGTCGTGGATGAGCACACATCGTCAAAATCAATGCGAGTCTCTACCACGACCTTTGCCTTGCTATGCTTTTCGCTGCGCTGGCGATCGCGCAGCATGCGGTCCAGATCCGCTTCGCCCGCCAAGACTGCAGAAATGCTTTTCTTGAATCGATCCCATTCTGAAAGGTTCAGTTCCAGCGTGCGAAAGCGGTCGGTGAAATAAAGCGAGTCTACTACCGTTCCGGCCTGATTCGAAAAAGCGTTTGCCTTGACGATATTCATGCCCCAAGCGGCGAGCACACCGGTCAGGGTCGCGAACAGTGACGGCCGATCTTTTGTAATTAGCGTCAGCTCATACCAATGGCGGCCACGCTTAAGGTCCACCTGAACGGCATCGTGGCCGATCTGTTCCGCCATTGCCATGTGCCGCATCACTTCCTCGGCGGAGTGGACTAGTAAATATCTCTGCGGAAAACCTTCGACAAAATTCCTGAACTTGGCGCTCATCACCGGAGCCAGGCTGCGCAAGCGCGCCAGTTTTTCGTCGCTGACATCGCCGTGGACCCGATGGTCGGCGCTGCGATTTAAATAGTTGGCGGCGCCAATATAGAGCTGCCAAACATTTTCCGCCTTCCAGGGGGTGAGCGCCTCTGGATTTACTGCCTTTATGTCCGCATAGGTCAGCAGACACAACATCTTCAGGCGCTCGGGAGTGCCCATTTTTTCGGCGAAGGCCGCCACTGTTTCGGGATTGAAAATATCGCGCCGCAGTTGGGCTGACATTTCCAGATGGCTGCCAATCAGAAACAAGACGACGGCACGCTCTCCGGGCTCAACATCAAGGCGATCCAGGCAGCTGTCGGCGATCTCAAGGCTGGCCTCCACGTGATTGCGGCCGGACACGCCCTTTCCCGTGTCGTGCAGCAACAGTGCGAGATAAAGCAATTCCGGATCTTCCAGCTCGCCGAGCAGCTCCGCGTAGCGCTTGTCCCATTCCGATTTCGATTGGTTCAGGCGATGGAGAGTTTCGATGGCGAGAATCGAGTGCTCGTCCACGGTGAAGCGGTGATAGAAGTCGCGGACCACTAGAGAATCGATGGGCTTCAGCTCCGGCAACAGCAGCGTCAGCAGGCGCAACGAGTGCATGGCTCGCAGCGCCTCGGCGGCATGAGGCTGGAGCAGCGTTTCCTGCAGGTAGAGCCATAGCTCGGCCCCTCGCGGCGGGGTCACGGCCAACGCCGGAAGAGCTTGTTCAATGCGGTGCTCGGTAGTCGCGCTCAATTTCAATCCGTGATGCGCCATAAAATGAAACAGGCGCAAGAGCATCTCCGGATCCTGCAAGGATGAAGACTGTTGCAGAAAAATTAAGCCATCCACTACGGAAAAATCTGGATGCGAGGGCCGCGAGCGCCAGTTCTGAAATTGGCGGCGCAAGGCAGACCACGACTCGGGAATTTCTTCCATTAACTGAGTCGCCGTACGTTGCACGGCGCGGGCATGCCCGAAGTAGATGCGCATCCAATCGGCGGCGCTGAGATTGGCGGAATCTGAAGCGCCAATTTTCCGTGCGGCGGCTTCATCCTGAGCTTCCCAGCTGAGCGCATTGTCATCGCGCCCGTGGCGAAAGTGCAGGAAGCAGCGCGCGGCCATCAGAAATTCAAGAGCCGCTTCGAGTTGCTTTCGCACCGAGGTTCGCAGTGAACTGGCGTGAGGCCAGTCGCCCAGCTTGCTCATAGCCGAAATCAAAGCGAGCCAGCTAGCCACATTGCAATCACGAAGGCCGCCAGGCGTCTCTTTCAAGTTCGGCTCGAGATGGAATACGGTGTGGCCGAACTTTCCGTGGCGCTCCTGGGTTACTTCAGCAAGACCCTGCAACAGAGCTTTCGATTCCCGCGCCACCAGCTTGGGAATCGACTTGTCGTGAAGGCGCGCAAACAATTCCCGATCACCCGCCAGAAAACGGCAATCAAGCAAAGAGATTGTGAATTCGGTATTGTTGGGATCGTAACGGTCGCACTCCGCCAGGGTTCGCGACGCTGGACTCAGTCTGAGTTTAAGATCCCACAGCTCCTGCGAGAAGCGCTGCACCGATTCTCTATGAGTCTCTTCGGCTGCGCGATCGGCAAAGAGGAAAAGGATATCTATATCGGAATAAGGAAACAGCCATCCGCGACCGAACCCTCCGGTGGCAACCAACGCAAACCCATGAGAGCCCGACTGACCGGGAAAGATAAATTCGCGCCACAGGCGGCTGAGGATATCTTCGATGAGCAGGGTTCGTTGAGCGACGGCGGCCCGGCCATCTCCGTTTGCCGCGAAGTCACCCGCGATCCGCTCCGAAGCGGCGACGAGAAAACTCCGCAATTCACCGATCCGTGAAGGCGCTGCCGTCATGACGAGGAGTCAACCGGTAGATGATCGAAGCTCAATGTTGGCCGCCCTATAGCGATTCCTACAATGCTCCTTCGCCCCGCTCGTCATTGCGGATGCGAATCGCCTCATCCACGCGCGTAAGAAAAATCTTACCGTCGCCGATTTTTCCTGTGCGCGCCGCGCCCACGATAGCTTGCACTGCCTTCTCCACCAAGGTATCTGGCAGCACCACTTCCAGCTTAGTTTTGGGAATCAGGTCTACACTATACTCGCGTCCGCGATAGACCTCGGTATGACCCTTTTGGCGCCCATGGCCACGGACCTCGATTACGGTCATGCCTTCCACGCCAACTTCCTGTAGCGCACTTTTCACCGCTTCGAGTTTGGAGTTTTGGATGACTGCTTCAACTTTCGTCATGATATTGTTGTCGAACTCTTACCCCCTCCGCTCAGACGGCGAGCGTATGAAGTTCCATCTCTCCCAGTTGTATTCTTTTTGAGCCTGTGGCGACAAGTCCAAGTCTTGCATCTCTCTGTCCCGGGTTTACAGGCAACCTCGGCGATAAACAGATGTTACGCGTTAACCACCGCCTGGCGAGGGCAATCAAAGTCGATTTGGCCGCGAACCGGCCGCGCGCCCACTCTAACGCCTGGCGCGATTTTACGGAAATCGAAACTATTTATCACTCGGATCGGGATTTGCTATCTGGCCTGCTGGTTCCCAGTTTAGCTGTGAACGTGAAGAGCAATGAGCAGGGGGCATGCTTTCAAAGAGCAGCCGCACTTCAAGCGTGGACCGTGTAGTCTTCGCCGGTAATGACAGACGTTGGGGAGAGCATGCAGCAGCCGTCACCCAAGCCGGAAATCTTGTTTTTGAAGTTCCCCGCCACCATATTGCAGATTTCGCTAGTTGCAAATTCGAGGAATGGAAGCCAATGTTGGTGCTGCTTTTCGGCGGCGAGGACAGGATGGTTAGAATTCATTTGCCTTCCAGTGATGGGACATCAGACTTAAGGCTGAATTCGGTCTTGTAAGTGCAGCCGTCGGCCTTGGTATCAGCCTGCCTTTGAGACATCGGCAGAAAACAACCAGGCTTTAGGAACCGCATAGTGGCCCACCGGAAGCCGCAGGTACGGCCCATCTTGCCGTTTTACTGATAGTCTCAAGATGAATACTAGGAGATCCGGAGCCGTTGCCACCCATCATCAATGCGCAGGGCATTTCGAAGCATTTCGGAGTAAACCCGCTGTTCCAAAACGTCTCATTTACCGTTTCCGAGGGCGACCGAATTGGCCTGATTGGGCCAAACGGCTCGGGCAAATCCACCTTGCTGCGAATTCTTGCCGGGGAGGTGCGGCCTGACAGTGGAGAGATTGCCGTCCGCAAGCGGGTTCGCCTTAGTTGCGTCGAGCAGGACTCGAAATTCAAGTCCGGCGATACTGTGCGTTCCGTGACGCAGGGCGCAATGGAGCGCGCCGCGGTACCAGAATCGGAACGCGGCACGCGTTTCGCCGAGACACTCGGCCGCGCCGGATTCGAAAACCTTGAGGCCGAAGCGCTGGCGCTGTCTGGAGGATGGCAGAAGCGCTTAGCCATCGTGGAGGCAGTAGTTCAGTCGCCCGATATTCTCTTGCTCGATGAACCCACGAATCACCTTGATTTGGCGGCAATCGAGTGGCTGGAAGCGCTGCTGCAGGTGGCGCCGTTCGCCTGTGTGGTGGTCAGTCACGACCGCTACTTTCTGGAAAATGTCGCCACCGACATGGCCGAATTGAACCGGACTTATCCCGACGGATTGCTGCGGGTTGCGGGAAGCTACAGCGGATTTCTGGAGAAGAAAGAAGAATTCCTCCATGCGCAATCGAAACGGCAAGAAGCGCTGGAAAACCTGGTTCATAGGGAAATCGAATGGCTGCGACGGGGAGCGAAAGCAAGGACAAGAAAATCCAAAGCGCGGATCGATAAAGCGGGAGAGTTAATGGGTGAGTTGGCGGACTTGAATTCGAGAAGCCGCACCGGCACCGCGCTGATTGATTTTTCAGCCACCGATCGAAAGACCAAGCGCCTGATAGAACTGGAGGACGTTTCCTTTGAGGTGGAGGATCGCAAATTATTCAGTGGGCTTAACTTCGTCATCACAGCCGGGATGAGAGTGGGTTTGGTGGGACCGAACGGCAGCGGCAAGACCAGTCTGCTTAGACTCTTGCGCGGCGAGTCGGTTCAGGCCAATGGCCAAGTTCGGCGCGCCGACCGCTTGCGTATCGTATATTTCGATCAAACCCGCGAACTCGACCCGGATATAACTTTGCGTCGTGCTCTGGCTCCGGAAGGAGATTCGGTCATCTATCAAGATCGCTTGACCCACGTAGCATCCTGGGCGGCGAAATTCCTCTTTACCGGCGAACAACTCAATCAGCCGGTGGGCAAACTATCCGGAGGGGAACGCGCGCGGGTTTTGATTGCGCAGCTCATGTTGCAGCCTGCCGACGTTCTGCTGCTCGATGAACCCACCAACGATCTGGATATTCCGACCTTGGACATCCTTGAAGAAAGCTTGCTGGAGTTTCAGGGCTCCCTGGTTCTGGTTACTCACGATCGCTATATGCTGGATCGTGTTTCGACCGTGGTGGTGGGACTCGACGGGCTGGGTGGCATAGGAATGTTTGCGGATTATTCACAGTGGGAACGATGGCTGGAAGAACGCGAACACACGGCGGCATCGAAAAGCGGCGAAAAGTCTTCCCAGCCAGTCGGCAGTGACCGGGAACGCCCATCGCCCGGAAGAAAAAAACTGTCTTACCTGGAGGCCCGTGAATACGAAACCATCGAGCAGCGGGTCGCCGATGCTGAGGAAGTATTGCAAGCCAAGCGGTTGCAACTGGAAGATCTGGCCATCGTCTGCGACAGTGAACGTTTGATCGCGGCCCAGGCGGAGATGGAGGAAGCTCAGGACAAAGTAGACACGCTTTATGCGCGCTGGGCGGAACTGGAAAAGAAGAAGAGTTGAAACTCACGACGCCAGACAGAAAGCGATAATCGTATTGCCTCGAGTCCCCGTGGATTTTTCTAATTCTTCCAACAGCGCCGCTTCCAGGTTGTCGGGGTCGGGCTTCATCTCGCAAGCGGCGATTTCCTTATCCGTCGCGCCGTGGAAGCAGAGCTCGCACACTCCCAGTCCCCCTTCGGAGCGAACTGGCGGGCCGAAGACGCGGCAGGTTATGGGGCGTGATTCATAGAGTTCGCAGCAGCCGGTTCTGGGGTCAAGCGCAGGGCAGGGTTCGTCATTCGCGAAATCTGAAAACCTGTCATCCCCTTCACCCAGCAAGCCGCTTGCGCAGTCGCCCGGAAAATCCGCCGACAGGCGAGCCACCGCGTCTCGCGCCCGCGCACGAATGGCCTCGGCACGTTTTGGCGAGTTCAACTCAAGTTCAGCCAGCCCCCGGCGCAATCGCGCGGCGTCGAGTTGATTGATTGGAAACGCTCCGATGCAGCACTGGGTGCAGCCCGGACGGCATACCAGCCACTCGCCGCTGCGGCGCGTCGTGTCGGCCAACGCCGCATCCACAATCTGTATCAGAGCCTGGTCATCGAAAGCTGGAGCCGTCCGCCGCATAGCGATTCTCAAATCATACAGCCGAATCGATGAGCGAATGGCAGCGGCAGGAAGCCGGACCCGTTCAGTCTCCCGAAGCGACGGAGCCGCATGGTGCTTGGCTCCAGTCGCTGGAAGCGCCCACCCTTCCCCCCGGCGGTGTGGCGCTTCCTCGGGATCCCGCGTTCACGGAAAGCCAATGGCTGGAGATCACCCATGAAAACCGGCTATTGGTTTATCCATGAACTAACTACACCGGCATAGTGGCAATCCCGCCGAAAACGTTTCACTCCAAATGGATTTTTTTCTGATCCCAACATCCAACTGGACTAGTGTCCGCGATTTGGTAAGATAGCTGCCACTTAAGCCTCATTGCTCGCGGAGCGACTCGTGGAGTTTCATGCCTTTGACAGGCATTATCTCGAACAGCTTAGTTCTGGAGATTTCAGGACGCAGGAGCACTTCGTCTCCTATTTCAGCGAACTGATCCGCCTGAAACTGGGCAAACGCCTGCGCTCCCGGTCGGAAGTGGAAGATGCCCGCCAGGAGACCTTCGTTCGGGTCTTTACCAAGCTGCGAAAACAAGATGGGATCAGGGAGCCGGAACGGCTTGGCGCCTTCGTTAATTCCGTCTGCAACAATGTTCTGCTGGAATACTACCGTGCATCTTCGCAGGAGGCCCCGGGAGGTGACGAGGAAGCGGAAAGCAATATCCCCGACCCCGCCATCAGCGCGCTGGATGTGATTGCCCAGCAGCAAGCGCAAGAGAGCGTTCGCGCGACCCTCGATGAGTTATCCGAAAAAGATCGGCGGTTGCTCAAGGCTGTTTTTCTCGAAGAACGCGATAAAGACGAGGTCTGCCGCGATTCCGGAGTGGACCGGGAGTATTTAAGAGTCCTCCTGCACCGCGCCAAGAAGTCCTTTAAGTCTATGTATTTGAAGAAGATGAACAAAAAGCCGGGCAGGAAATAAATAACCGTAACGTTTGGCTGCCATTCGCCACTATCTGTATATGAGGAGCCCAATCGGTCATGAATCATAATGAGGCGAGCCGCTTGATGGCCAGTGAGAAATACCTTCTCGACGAACTTTCCCCCGCCGAGATGGAGGCGTTCGAGGAACATCTTTTTGACTGCAACGAATGTTCCCTCGATGTGCGCGCGGGATCGCTGTTCCTCGAACACGGAAAGGTCGAACTGGCGAATCCCACGCCCAAGGCCATTCCAACCGAAGGTCGCCCGTCCCGAGGGTTTACCTGGTGGCCTGCTTTCGCGGTTCCTGCCATGGCGATTCTGCTGGTTGTGGTTGGATATCAGAACCTTGTAACATTGCCCGCCATGAGGGGGGCTCTGGCAGAGAACAGAATACCAAAGATTCTACCCGCGGCTTCGCTGGTCAGCAGTACCGTCCGAGGCTCGACGCCATCTGTCATTGAGGCACATCGCGGTGATCAATTCCTTCTGCCGGTCGATATTCAGGCCCAGAGCGCTTTCCAGTCTTATGTCGTCGAGTTGCAAAATCCGGCAGGAGGAGTAGAGTGGTCGCTCCCGGTTTCCTCGGAGTTAGTCAAGAACACGCTGACTCTTCAGGCTCCCGGGATGGAAAGGGCTGGGCGCTACGAAGTGGTTGTATTGGGCCGGAATGCACAGGGCCAAGATTCAGAAATTGGGCGTTATCCCTTCGAACTGCAGTTTGCCGGGGCGGCAAATCCTGAACCTTAACGAGGAAAAAATAAATGGCAGCTACCAGCAGAGTTCACTATTACCATGGCGAAGCGTGCGGCTTCGGCGGGGTATTCCAAAGTCCAATCCAGCAAACCATCGCTCCACAGGCGTCACTTTCTCTTCCGCCCTCGGGCGGATATGGTTCAGTAACAACAGAAAACTTCCAGCTGGAAAACTTGATCAAGTACACAATGGCTTCCACCAGTGTCTCCGGTCAGCTCCAGAGCGAGGGCTGGGTAACAACTGTGGCTACGACGGTCGAGAACCTGAACGTAATGGGCATACTCACAGCGGACACCTTGTCCGCACAGATTTCGACCGTACATCCGCTGGACGGCGACAATCCAACCGTGAGTTTTGTCGGAACTACCATTAACAATTTGCAGATTTCAGGTGTGCCCCTAAAGGTAACCCTCGGCCTCAACATCTGCGCTCAGGCGGATATGGCTAAGAATGGCTTCCCGGCTGACCCCTGCGTGAACGACGAAGGGTTCTTGGCGCAAGTGGCCGCGCAGTACCAAAACATAACCGCTGGGAAAGGCGTACCCAGTTGGATCCCGGCATTCTACGATCCAGCGAATTTGGAGGACGAGGAGTGTGGAAGCGTCTTGTGCTCGGTGGTGAGCGGAGTCAGCGGAGGCTCTGCATCATCCCCATTTACCTCCTACGGCAACATCCTCGTGGTCCCGACCCTTGGGAACGTGTTTCTGGGAGAACTTCTGGTGGACTGCAAGTCATATCGCCTGAGCGCGCTGCGACTTGAACTGAGCGGCCGAGCGCAGGGGCAGCATAGCTGCTCGACCGCAAGTGCAAATGGCAGCACGGAACCGCCTAGTTCTCAACTGCCGTCTGCGTAAAGGCGCAGTCCTGGGGTAGTGGCTGAATCTGAAGGATCGTAGCTTGACAAGTGGCTATAGAATTGCCGTATGGCGAAGAATAAAAACATAAGCCCCCGTCGAGTGAATGCGACAGGTGCGACAGTGGTAGTCAAGCTGGGAGAGCACAAGGGCCATATTCATCTTGACGTGCGCCTAACAGCTAAGGAGGAACAGCGCCTACTCGCTTTACTTAAGAAGCGTCACGAGAAATAGAAAAAGCCCGGATGCCAGTCCGGGCCTTCGATCTTGGATTTCGACAATTTCAAGATAACGTTTGGAGTGTGTCAAATGCAAGCACCTATCGAGTATGCCGTTAAAATCACGGCACTCTTAAAAGACACAGATATGCCGACCGCATCGTCAGCGATACGAATAGCGACAGTCTTACTGGATCACAAAGCTAGCGCTGACGCTTCGGCTGCTCTGGAAACGGCACAGGGGGCATTTGCAACTTCTGTGCCGCAATCACCATTACGTACTGCATGAGATATTTGAATGAGTAGTCAATGCTCTTGAGAGCATCTACGACTTCTTGTTCCTGTTGGGGTGTCATGCGATCAGTTCTCCTAAGTCCCAAACGTGGGAGCTGATACCAGCGGCCATTGCAGGGGTCACGCGCAAGGACGAATGCACGCGCACGAAATTATAGTGTGCAAAATGTAAAGCGCAAGCGGCTTTTAGGTTCTCTAGTTTCTTCGAGAAAGCGTTTGTCAGGCGCGTGAATCTCCGCATCTGCATTCGTATGGTCAAGTTCTGCCTTTCGACATAAGAGGTGCTAACGTGCGCCGGATCGGGCACTCCGCTAATCGTTCTGGATATAACCTCCGTGATTGGACTTGGGGAGTACCTTTCGTTTCCGTGCTGCCCGTAGTCGCCATAGAGTTTCTTGAGTTGCGCGTAATCCGCGTCCCCACCAAACGATTGCTCCACGGCCTTCGTGTAGAAAATATAGGCGTCCGTGGTGATCTGAATCTTGTGATCCGCGATCCGCTGCCACACGTCACGCATGAATACCTGGGTGTTCTCGCTAGAACGTTTGCCCACGTAGTACGCGGGGATAAGTTTCGTATCGGCATCTAGCGCGACATAAACCCACTGGTCGCCAAACTCCGCCGGGTCATCGTCGCGCACATGGCGTTCTTTCTTTGCGACGTAGGTCCATATTTCGTCGCATTGCAGCCTACGGCAAGGGAGTTGCCGCATACGCTCATCCAGCAAAGCCGCGCACACTTCGCCAGTTCGCAGTAGTAGGGAGTTGATTGTGTTTCGGTCTACGTCGGTCATGCGGCTGATGGAGCGGATGGAGTTTCCTTCGACCAGACCGGAGATTACGGCGAGTTTCTTTTCCGTGGAGAGTGTGTACATTGTCGGCTCCTCAAATTCCCGCTTGACGGGAGGTTGAGGCAAGCCGATAATGCGTTTTGAGGACTAGCACTCTCGGCTTGCCGGGATTGTTGGTTTAAGGCCCGTTTAGAGATTCGCGTCTCTAGCGGGTCTTGCTATTTGCGCGTGTCCATGGTGGAGGCGGCATGTTGTTCCTTTCCGGCCTTCAAGAGAGGCGTGAACGGCCAACAATTTGCCTTGGCTACTTCCAAGAACCCATCGCTGACTATGAAAGCTCTTTCCTTCTTCTTGCCTTTCCAGTAGGTATTAACCGTAAATACGTCGGTTGTCCTGACACCGAGCCGCTTTGCCTGCTTTGAGAAGCCGCTTAAGACTCCAGCGAGGGAAACCTGACTCTTAAGGCCAAGAGTGGCAGCGAGTCTATCGGCAAAAACCGGATACTGACCGCTCGCCAGAAATGCTTCCAGCAACTTGATCTGCATTTCGCCGATGCCGTTGACCAAACCCCAAAACTTATCGCTCGTCCAACCCGCCTTCTCAAGAAGCAGTTTTCGCGCAAAGTCGGGATCGCTCTTGGCGCGTTCCTTTTCCGCAGTCTCAAGCAAGTCAACGAGACCCTTAGCTTCTTCGGGAGTGTCGGCCTCGTAGCGCTGTCCGCGATATGTGAACCGTATGGCCAAGAGCAAAGCCTCACTTGCTATCAACCTACCGTACAGATACCTTAAGGTACTGTCAAGTCTTTTCTCTGTGGATATTTCGGTGAGTTGAGGGGCGCTCATTTCTCACCCCCGCGTTTTACACAGGCTGAATATTTCTCGGATTCAGCTTCAGCCACTACCCAGTCCTGGTTAATTGTTGACCCCGCGCTTGTCGCTCTATAAACTGCCTGCCTAGACGACTTAGGCAGGCAGTTCTTCGTCTGGAGACAGTCTGAACTCTTTCCCAATCTGCATGGCAGACGGCGCGGGGGCGCAGTGTCAGGGATAAGGACCCGGAAGTTCGAACCGCTGGCTTTCGCTCTGGCCCTGCTCTGGACTTTGGGATGCGGCCGCTCGCCGGACCCGCAGAAGGCTTTCCACCACGCGCGACAAGCATTTCTTCGCGGTGACCTTCCAAGTGCACACCGAGAGGCGCACGACGCGTATCAACGTTTTTCCGGTCACGATTTGGAATGGGCATGGCGGTTTCGCCTTCTAGACGCGGAGGTTCTCATAACACAGGGCAATCGTGAGGATGCACTCCCTCTCCTCAGCGCTACATTGCCGCCACAACTGGCGCGCAGCGAGCTAGCCATCAAACAGGAAATACTCCAAGGAAGCGCCTACGTTCCCCTCGACCGCCTTGAGGAATCCGATCAGCGCCTGACCGCAGCCCAAGAGCTTGCGGGCGCCTTGGGCTCGCCGCTGGCAGCCGAGATCGCAAGGGCCCGCGGAGCACTAGAGAGGCGACGAAACAATCTGGAGGGTGCCGAAGCCTTCTTTCGCCAGAGCCTGCGACTCGCCCGGGAACAACACGACGAACACCTAGAAATGACAGACCTCTCGAACCTCGGCGTAGTGGCCGTGCAGGTAGAACACTATGACGAAGCCATTGATTGGTCGAATGCAGCTAATGAGAAAGCTCAGCTCCTTGAGGACCGGCAGACCACGCAAAAAACACTTGGTAATTTGGCTTGGGCTTACTATAAGATGGGCGACTTCGAAAAGTCCTTAGCGCTCGGAGCGGAGGCGGAGAAAAAGGCGAGTGAGCTTGGGACGGTTCATGACCAGATCCTGTGGCTCAACAACCTCGGCCTCGTGTATTACCAACTGAATCAATTCTCTGTTGCGGAAGGTTACTACCGGCAATCCTTGGCTCTAGCTCAACAAAGCAGGAACTCTGCGCAAATCATCGATGCTCTCAACGAGCTCGCGTTTGTCTCCGTCAAGACGGGAAACTTTACTCAGGCGCAACAATACAGTGAGCAAGCTTTCCAATTAGCTCACGCGAGAAACGACCGGTCTTCAGAACTCTCTGCCATCCTTGTCGAAGGAGAAATCGCCGCACGTCAGGGAAAACCTGAAGAAGCTGAAGAAAAGTTTCACGAAGTGGCGAACGCCAAGGAGAGCGATCTTTCCCTGCGCTGGCAAGCGCAAAATGACCTAGCGGAGCTCTACGAACGCGACCATCGCTTGCCGGAAGCTGACAAGCAATATCAGCAGGCTCTGGCTACCATCGAGCAATCGCGCGCCACGCTACAGCATGAAGAATTCAAATTGCCCTTCCTGGCAAACGCCGCGCACCTTTACGATGACTACATTCGTTTTCTGGTGGAGCAAGGACAAGACCGGCGCGCCCTGCAGGTAGCCGATTACAGCCGCGCCCGAACCCTGGCGGAAGGTCTGGGCGTTCTGCCAAAGAACTCGCGCGCCGACGCACCCGGCGTTGATCCGCAACAGATCGCCAGCCAGGCTCATGCGACGATTTTGTTCTATTGGCTGGGCCGGAAGCAATCTTATTTGTGGGCGATAAACGGGAGCCATACCGCGCGATTCCCGCTGCCGCCCGCGGCCGAGATCGATGCCGCAGTCCAGAGATACCGGCAAGCACTGCTGGGATGGCAAGACGTACTGAAGACGGCGAATGCGGATGGCGCTCATCTCTACGACATTCTCGTCGGACCCGCGCGGAAACTGGTCGCACCCAACTCCCGCGTCATCCTAATCACCGATGGGAGTTTGGACGGCCTCAACTTCGAGACGCTGCTGGCGCCCGGTTCACCCGCGTCAAGCCCGCCGCTGCATTATTGGATTGAAGACGCAATCGTGTTGAGCGCAAGTTCGCTGCACGTCTTGGCCGCATCTCAAACGCATCGGGAGCGCGGGACGGGAAAACTGTTGCTGATCGGCGACGCCGCTTCCGCCAGCCCCGAGTATGCGCCGCTCCCCAATGCAGTGCGCGAGATGGAGAATGTCGAGAGCCACTTCACCGCCCCGGCGCGCTTGACCTACACTCATGATCAAGCTACGCCAGCGGCTTACCTGGCAAGCGATCCGGGACAATTTTCCTATATTCACTTTGTGGCCCACGCCACGGCTAGCAAGCTAAGCCCATTGGATTCCGCGATCGTTCTATCGCGATCTTCTTCGGAGCCAGACTCCTTCAAGCTCTACGCGCGCGACATAACTCAGCATCCGCTTCACGCCGATTTGGTCACCATCTCGTCGTGCAAAGGAGCGGGTGCCGAGGCTTATTCCGGCGAAGGTTTGATCGGTCTTTCCTGGGCATTCGTTCGCGCCGGGGCGCACAGTGTGATTGGCGCGCTTTGGGACGTAAACGATGCTTCTACCGCCAATCTGATGGATCACCTCTACGACGGGCTAAAGCGCGGCCAGACTCCGGATGCCGCCCTGCGTTCCGCCAAACTCTCGCTGCTCCACTCCGATGACGTCGTCCGGAAACCTTTCTACTGGGCTCCTTTTCAGCTCTACACCGGGCGATGAAGTACCGCACGGGGCAACGATTTGCACACGATCCACAAGGCGCAACCGAATTCTTGGAAAAATCGGGGCACGCGCTGGCATAGAATAAGCGATTCGGCAGGCCGCATCTTATGAGCAGTATGATTGGCGTCGGGAAAGCCTGGGAAGGACGGATCGTCGATGGGAAATTTCCGCTCCGGAAGTGGCTTGGAGGTTCCGACCGCAGCGTAGTATTTCTGACCGAACGCGGCGGAAATGGGCCGAGAAATGCGGCCATTAAGGTGATCCCCACGGAAGTCTTTTCCGCGGATAATATCGACCAGACCGCACAGCTCTCGCGCTGGGCCAATACCGCGAAGCTTTCTCATCCTCATCTCATTCGGCTGTTTGAGAGCGGACGTGCACAGATCGACGGCAACAATTTTTTGTATGTCGTCATGGAATACGCCGAAGAAAATCTAGCTCAAATTCTTCCGCAGCGTCCGCTGTCTCCGGAAGAAGTGAAAGAGATGCTCCCACCGGCAGCCGAGGCGCTGGCTTACCTGCATCAGGCCGGACTTGCGCATGGCCACATCAAGCCGTCAAATATCATGGCGGTGGCGGATCAGCTAAAACTGTCCTCCGACAGTCTTCGGAAATCTGGCGAGCGCGACAAACAGGCTCCCAGCGGCTACCTTGCGCCAGAAGTGGTCGCGACTGGCCCAACCCCTAGGGCTGACGTTTGGTCTTTCGGAGAGATGCTGATCGCGGTGTTAACGCAGCACGAACCCGCCATTGAAAAAAGAAGTGACGCCGAGGTTGCGATACCCTACGTACCACAGCCTTTCTACGGAATTGCGCGGCAGTGCCTTCGGATGAATCCTAAGCAGCGCTGCACAATGAACAAAATTCTAGGTAAGCCAGAAGTTCAAGAAACGGCGCCCGAAGGGGCATTCGAGAAACCAGACCGTGCAACGCGCGGCAAGGCGTGGCTCGTCGCTCCGGTGATTGCGGTTTTAATTCTTTTCGTGGTTTGGATCGGATACGGATCTCGCCGGCATTCCGTGCCGCCCGCGGAGACTCATCCAACAGAATCCCCCGCCGCAGCCAGTGTTCCGCCCATCCAGTCGACTGCCCCGCCTGAGACCAGTGCAACCCCTGCGCCAGCTTCGATTGCGAAAGGAAAGGTAATTCAGGAAGTCTCTCCCGACATTTCGCCGACGGCCCGAAAGACGATTAGCGGCCATGTGAAGGTGAGTGTGCACGTCTCAGTTGATACGTCAGGCAAGGTCTCGGAGGCGATGCTGGTCTCGGCGGGTCCCAGCAAATATTTTGCGAGCCAGGCGCTGGCGGCGGCGCGCCGCTGGAAATTCAGCCCGCCTCAACTAGGCGGAAAAAATGCATCCAGCGAGTGGACCCTGCGCTTTCAGTTTGGAAGAACTTCAACCGAAGTCTCGCCCGCAGAAACAAAACCCTGAACAATCTCTGTTCAGTCCGTATCTTGATTCGCGTCTTTCTTCATTTTCCAAACCATCTGCCGCAGCATACCCAACAAAAATTCCGCATCGCCCTGCTGGAGATGCAGCCGCCGTATCACACGCCGGACCGCAGCATGAAAAGACTTGGAAGTATTCAGCTTGGGATATTCACTGGCTCGCAGGGCTACCAGTAAGGTATTGGTAATGCGTTCGATTTCGGCTGCCGAAGCCGGAGTGGCTTTGCCCGGCTTCGCAGTCGCAGTTGGATCACGGATTAATTCATATAAGCACACTGCCACGGCCTGCCCCAGATTCATCGAAGTGTGTTCATCGCGAGTGGGAATGTGCGTCAGCCAGTGACAATGGCTCATATCCTCATTCGACAGGCCGAATTTTTCCGATCCAAAAAGAAGCGCACAAGGACTGGTCGTGAGGTGTGTTCGAATATCGGGCGCAGCATTTTCCAGCCGAACCAGGCTATGCTGCAAATCCCTGTGTCCAACGGCCGTAGTTCCCACCACCAATGAGCAATCGGCAACCGCTTCCGCCACCGTCTTATACACTTCGGCGGTCGCCAGCGTGGCAGCCGCGCCAACGGCGGAACGAGCATCCCGGAATGCTACTTCGTACGGATTTACCAGCCGAAGATGGGGAACCCCGAAGTTGCTCATGGCCCGGGCTGCCGCACCAATATTGAGAGGATTGCGCACGTCCACGAGAACCACACGCAACCGGGCGAATTCAGCGGGAATAGACAAGCTGTCGCTATTCTACGGGACCTATGTAAGCGCCAGCGTTGTTCCGCTACTAAGAAGCCCATGTGGCTTCAGAACCTGCTGCAACCCTTCTGCCGCAGAGCCTTTTTGCCCCGGCCTGCAATTGTAAAAAATTTGTCAAACCGCTCAAACTGCGCCGCAATTGGGCAAGAACCGTTGTAAGCTTCCCTTGTCACATAGCATTGTAAGTAAAGGCGGCTTTGCAGAAATGCTGCGCTTCTATGAGGACTACTTCCTATGGCTCAAATCGCAACACCGTTAAGCATCGCGCGGTCGGCTGATCCCATGACCCCCACTCGGCCCCTGGGAAGGATTCTCGTCGTCGAAGACGACCCATCGGTTCAAAAAGCATTGAAGCGTCTGTTCGAAACCGAAGGATATACGGTTGAGGTTCAGGCCAACGGCCAGTCGGCTCTCGAGAGCTTCCAGGCGGCCCCGCCTGCGGCGATTATTCTTGACCTTCGCCTGCCCAAACTTTCCGGGAGCGATCTATGCAAAGAGGTCAAGGCTCAGTCGCCTGCCTTGCCGATCGTAGTACTAAGCGCCACTAGCGATGTCTCGGATAAGGTTTTGCTGCTCGAATTGGGAGCGGACGACTACGTAACCAAGCCGTTTAGTCCTCGGGAACTGCTGGCTCGCGTGCGCGCAGCCCTGCGGCATACCTCCAGAACCGCAAGTGTCAGCTTGGTGAGCTTCGACGGCATTTCCGTCGATTTCAAGAAGATGGAGGTTCAGCGCGACGGCAAGGTGATTATCTTAACCGCGCAGGAATTCAAGACCCTGCAATTCCTGGTGCAAAATGCCGATCGCGTCATCAGCCGCGACGAATTGCTGAATGAGGTTTGGGGCTATCAGAATTATCCTTCCACGCGCACCGTGGACAACCACATTCTGAAGCTTCGCCAGAAACTGGAACGCGACCCGGCCAGTCCAGTACACTTTCGCACAGTGCATGGCATGGGTTACAAGTTCGTCCGCTGATATCCCGTGGACCCCACATCAGAACCCGCGTCGCAGATCTTTCCGGGACAGTCCGCCACCGCACTGGTACACCGTACCCGCCTGCGCACGCGCTTTCTGCTCTCCATGTTGCTGATTACCGCGGGACTCACGGCCATGAGTCTTCTGGTTGTACGGCACAGTGTGCAGCGTCATGTCCGTGAAGGAATCGTGCAGGATCTGCGCAACTCCGTCACCACATTTCAGAACTTCCAGCATGATCGCGAAATCATGCTGACCCGCTCCGCGGAATTGGTGGCGGATCTCCCCATTACCCGAGCTATCATGACGGCTCACGATCCGGCCACCATCCAGGACGCTTCTACCGATGTATGGCAATTGACCGGGAGCGATCTCCTCGTTCTGGCCAATCGCAACGGTTCGGTCGTCGCTTTGCATACAAAATCGCCGGGATTCACTCGCGAAGCTGCCCAGCAATATTTTCAGCAATCTTTGAACGATGAGGATTCCAGCCATTGGTGGTTCGGGGACCACCATCTCTACCAAACATTCGTACAGCCGGTCTACTTCGGATCCAAGACTCAGGGCCCATTGCTTGGTTTCCTGATCATTGGATACGAAATCGACGATCGTCTGGCCCGCGAGGTCAGTAAAGTTTCAGCCAGCCAGGTTGCTTTTTCGTACGGTGATGAAATCGTAGCGACTACGCTGACAGAATCTCAATCTCAAAGTCCGGGGGTACGCGCGTTGGCTGCGGGAGCCCCACAAAGCGATCCAAGAAGTGTGGAAGTGGGCAACGAAAACTTTGTCGCCACGTCTCTGGATTTGTCAGGACAGCAGACGCCTGCGGTTCTGCTCACGGTGCTGGGCTCCTACGACCAGGCGGCAAAGTTCCTCGATAACCTGAACCGCCTGTTGCTGCTGCTCGGCCTCACTGCCGTGTTGATCGGCAGCGGGCTGGTATTTCTGATCTCCCACACCTTCACTCGTCCTCTCGCCAGTCTGGTCGAAGGCGTACGTGCGCTAGAGCACGGAGACTTTCATCATCCTCTCGATCCCCGCGGCAGCGACGAAGTTGCAGAGCTTACTTCCGCCTTCGACCGCATGCGTTCCAGTCTGCTCAAGACGCAACAGGCTCTGCTCGAGTCGGAGCAGTTGGCCACAATCGGACGCATGGCCAGTTCCATTTCCCACGACCTTCGCCACTCCCTGGCCGCCATCGTTGCCAACTCCGAGTTTCTGTGCGACGGGCGGCTCACCGGGGCGCAACGCGAAGAGTTGTATCAGGAGGTCCGCATCGGCGTGAATCAGATGACGGACTTGATTGACTCCCTGCTGGAATTTGCCCGTACCCGAGAATCTCTCAGCCCTTCGTATGCCAGCATTTCTGAAACCGTACATCGAGCAATGCAAGCGGTCCGCCTGCATCCTCGGCATCAAGGAACTCTAATCCAAGTGGATAGTAACAGCCAGGGGCTGGCGTGGTTCGATCCACGCAAACTCGAGCGGGCGCTTTACAATCTATTGCTGAATGCTTGCGAAGCAGCGCCCATCGTTGACGGGCGGGTTCTGGTGACTATCGGGCGCAGCGGATCGTCCATGACGATTGCGGTTTCCGACAACGGTCCGGGCATCGCGGAACCAATTCGTGAAAAGTTATTTCATCCCTTTGTAAGCTATGGCAAAGAGAATGGTACCGGCCTTGGCCTCACCGTGGTACAGAAGATTGTCCAGGATCATGGTGGGAAAGTCTTGATGGAACGTACCGCGGACGCCAGAACCGTTTTTCGGATCACGATCCCCGGCCGTTCGTCATCCATTCCCGCGCAAGATCAAATCAGTGAAGACAGCGACGCGCATCTGACGCAGCGACCTGTTGCGCCGCTGAATAACGAGCAAGCGAGTGAAAACTCAATTCGACATTCGGACACCTAGTCTTGGCAGTTTCTTTCTCTGATTTCATTACGATCCGAATGTCGCCCTGGAGGATGTGTGAACAGCCCATGGACCTTTGCGCTTCGTTCAACCGCTATAACGACAGCCGCTTTAGTCCTGTTAAGCGTCGCCGGCCAGGCACAGAACAGCGAACCCGCGCCGACGGCTCCTGCCGCTGAGGCCGCAGTACGGGAACTCGATTCGCAAGTGCGCGAACTCCGTGCCATGATCGAACAAATGCGCGCCGAAAACGCCGAATCGCGAAATGAAATGCGGGAACTACGCCAGGAATTGCAGGACACTCGCAAGCTCCTGACCCCTCTCGCTGCTGTAGCGAACGGTTCTACCTCCGCCACTGAAACCGCAAGTTCGACCAAGCCTTCGCCGACTATCTCAGCGTCAGAAGATCAAGAAACCTCAAATGCGCCAGCCTCCGCGGATGTTGGAACCCGCCTGCAGAGACTCGAGGAATCCACTCAGCTGCTGGGTTCGAAGATTGACGAGCAATATCAGACCAAAGTAGAAACCGCCGCCAAGTATCGCGCGCGGCTCTCCGGAATTGTTCTGATGAACGCCTTTCGCAACGTCGGCTCTTCCGACAACCTCGACTTTCCCGACTATGCACAACCGCCCGCGCCGGGTAGTACGTCGGAAGCCAGCTTTGGCGCCACGTTGCGCCAGACCGAAATCGGACTGGAAATCTTTGGCCCCACGCTGGCTGGCGCGAAAACCTCGGCCAATGTGCAGTTCGATTTTGCGGGAGGATTCCCCTCCACTCCAAACGGAGTCAATTTCGGCATTGTGAGGATGCAAACGGCCAGTTTGCGTCTCGATTGGAAAAACACTTCTGTGATCGCCGGCCAGGATTCGCTATTCATCTCGCCGCTTTCTCCCACATCGTTTGCATCGCTTGCAACTCCAGCGTTGGCTTACGCCGGCAATTTATGGGGCTGGACACCTCAGCTGCGCGTCGAGCATCGCTTCAATCTTCCCAACGACCAGATAATTACGTTGCAAGGGGGAATCTTGGACAATCTCGATTGGGAGCCGCCCAGTGACCCATACTTTCGCTTCCCAACGGCTGGCGAACAGACCGGCCAGCCAGCGTATGCTCTGCGAAGCGCGTGGTCGAGGACAGTATTCGGCCATCCTTTGAGCGTAGGCGTGGCGGGCTATTATGGCCGCCAGAATTGGATGTGGCATCGTTACGTGGACGCGTGGTCCGGCATGACGGACTGGCAGATTCCAATTCTTCGCCGCTTGACCCTGTCGGGTGAATTCTATCGAGGACGTGCGGTTGGTGGATTGGGTGGCGCGATCGGTCAAACCATCTTGTTCGGCGGTTCTCCTTCGAACCCTTACACGAGTATCCGTGGTCTGGACTCAGCCGGAGGATGGAGCCAACTCAAATTTCAACTCACGCCCAAGCTGGAACTGAACGGCGTGCTCGCCCAAGATAACGCGTTTGCCAGTGATGTGCGGGGCTTTGCCACGGACATCAACAATTTCGGCCCGATACTCGGCCGCAATCGGGGCGGACTTGGCAACTTGATTTACCGTCCCCGTTCCGACTTGCTGCTCTCCGCCGAATTCAGGCGATTGCGCACGATCCCTGTGTATGACAACAGTAGCGTGACCAACCAGATCAATCTCGCGATGGGGATTCTTTTCTGATGCGCCGGTTCAATCCATGCCTCGCCGTCCTATGTTTCCTGTCGTTGACGTGCTTTCACGCCTCTGCGCAAGGCGTCGAACTCAGGGGCAAAGTGCAACTTACGAGGAGCGGGCGTCGGGTAAAGGACGCTTCGAAGCTTGTCGTGTGGCTTACTCCCGTAAGAAATACGCCGCCTGTCGTGGCCCCGATACAGCAGGCCTCACAGATCCCGCAGTTGGTGCAGAAAGATAAAAGTTTTCAGCCCTCCCTGCTGGTTATCCCGGCGGGCGGAAAAGTAGAGTTTCCCAACCAGGATCCTTTTTTTCACAATGTGTTTTCGTTGTTCGATGGGAAGCGATTCGATCTGGGACTCTACGAGAGTGGCACAACTCGATTCGTCCAGTTCGACAAGCCCGGCATTTCTTTCATCTTCTGCAACATTCACGCCCAGATGAGCGCCGTCGTGATCGCGGTGAATACCCCTTACTATGCGATCTCGGATGCACACGGCGACCTCGGTGTTAGCAATGTTGTCCCCGGACGTTACCTGATACACGTCTTTCATCCGTCGGTCTCTCCCGATGCGCTGCGCGCAGCGGAACGTGAAATCACCGTCACTCCGGGCGATACTTTTCTCGGCAGCTTCAATCTCGCCGAATCGGACCTCGATCTCGCCCACAAGAACAAATACGGCCGCGAGTATGATCGTCCAGACCCCGATAGTCCAGCCTACGCCCGACCCTAGGCTTTTTAGCAGCAAGTTCTCGGTTCTTCAGGCTTCGGGTTCTCCGTTATCGGCTCCGACCGGCGTGGGCTGCTTGCCTTGCATTTTTATCTGCTTGCTGGGGGACCCTGCCCCCCTTCACCCCTGGCTTTGCCCAACAAAGCCCCCTTCACACCGCGCTATTAGAATCATCACGTTAGCAGGAAATCCCTTGTAAATTACGTCTTCTAAAAGACTTAGGGGGCAAAATACGTAAAAAAAGGACTTACTGGTCTGGCACCCTATTAGAATCATCATGTTGGCAGGAAGCTCGCCAGTGGGCTGACGCTCCACTAGCGGAAATTGCCCGCAAACTACATCAGATAAAGGACTTATACGCAAATTACGTGAAACAAAGGACTTAGCTGTGGTTGGCGGGCGATGGATCACGGTGCCGCTTTTCCTCCGCTGACATTGTCGGTGGTTGGGGCTGTGGATGGCAAGGTTAGATGTCACAGGAGTTGTCGATTTCGGGGGCCGTCCCCCGCGCGGGTAGGAGGATCAAAGGCCCCGCCCAAGCGAAGCTTGGACGGGGCACCCTCTGGTTGACTTGTCTGGGCCAGCCCCCCCCTTGTGGAGAGCCGGGACCCAAGATAAATTTGTACCACTACACACCCTACCTTAGCTCGATCCTTCAGAGTCAGGAGCTATGGCCCTCGACGGGAGCTAACGCTTTTTATGGCGAGGGGCAATACATGACGGACATCTCCCCATCAGACGCAGGGGCACACACGCAAGGAGATCTAGCGCAGGCGCTTTTCGGCGACCCGGTGCATTGGGGAACCAATGAAATTGGGTATCTTGAGATTCAATTTGATCAGAATACGGTCCAGCGTGTGAGTGATGTATACAATCCTGTGTTCTTAGGCAAAGGTATTTTCTTGCATCCCTCTTTGCTAGCATACCCGCTTGCGGGTTCGATTATAGGTTCTGGACAAGTACAATTTGTGAATCAGCGGTAGCCAGGAGATTTTAGATGGTTGAACTCAAATTGCAGGAATGTGATTTTCCAGTCCGTTCAATTCAAGGGGCACTTGAGCTACTGGAAAAGTTGAAGTGGTTTCTGTCGTATAAAGAATTCGACGGCCGCATCGTACTGTTCAGGGGGGACAGGCCGATCTTCAGCACGGACTCAAAAGATGCACTCTACGCTTTTGTGGTGGGTGCCGCAATGGCTTACCATTCACTCCCCAATCCAATGTTTGAACAATTCAAAGCAAGTATGGATGTACCTCACTGGCAACGGCACATATTTCCGGGCTTGATCCCGTTACAAGAATGACGTATAGCACAGCACAGAATTTCGTTAGAATTTTCTAGGGCGGGTGGGCTGAACCTGCTGACGCAATACGGCTACGACGAAGTCGGCAACCGCGTGTCGCAGACGGATGCGAACAACCACACGACCACGTATCAGTACGACACGTTGGGAAGAAGAGTTGGACGGACTCTGCCCGCGGGACAATCGGAAAGGTATGTGTACGATGCGGCAGGAAATCTGAAGTCGAAGACGGACTTCAACGGCAAGACAACGACCTACAGCTACGATCAGTCGAACCGCTTGGGGGCTGGCCCAGTCTAATTCAAGACTTACTCTCGAGGGTGCCCCGTCCAAGCTTCGCCCGTTCGACTTCGCTCAGGGCAGGCCTTGGGCGGGGCTTTTCTGTTGATGCCCGTGCTTTCAGCGTAGGAAAAATTCCAGCCCGCTCGCGCATCCGCGCCGTCCACTGCGACTCAATTTCAACCACTCCAACCTCGCCACTTGCATAATGACGAAAGCTGCTCCACAGCCAATCCTCCGGCCTCTCAACCAGCCCGCGCGGCGAAATCGCTTCAACCGGGGTTCCGATGAATGTAACGCAGCTTCTCGACGAACTTGCCCTCGCTCCATACATTGAAATCGTAATAGCGGGCCTGCCAGAACGAATCCTTCGCCCGCAACGCCAGACGCCGCGCCACGCCCTGCTTCAACGCCTTGATCGCCTGCGCGAACGTGTTCCGCTCCGGCTCGTTCAACAGAAGATGAACGTGCTCCGGCATAACGACGTAGCCGTATACGCACAGCCCGTAGTCCCGGCGAACCCGCTCCAGGGCTGCCACGAATGTGGCGCAAGCCTCGTCCCGCCGCAGATTCGGACGCCTTCCGTAACAACTGAACGTTATGTAGTGAACTTGCCCGGTTTCCTGGAAGCGCTTCAATCCCCACGGCATTCCGAGATGTTATTTCGAGGGAGGTGACGTGTCTGTGACTGCTGAACTTATGTCCAAGACTTTGCAGGAATACTTATCCTATTCTGGGATTTCCGGAGACACCGTCGACAGAAAAACCCCGCCCAAGCGAAGCTTGGACGGGGCACCCGCTCGGAATCTCGTGACAACCGCCAGGAGCGAGCGGCGGCTGCGACTGCGACGACCCTGATCCATATGGAACGACGTGGAATTACAGCTTCAGTAACGCCTTGACGCCAACCTTCTGGGTTGCCGAGAGCGGGAACACGAGCTCAAACTGCGCTGGCTTGGTACAGGAGCTAGACTAGGTTCGCTAGCTCACGTCAGCCGAGGTGCTGCCGTGCCCGCGCGAAAGGAGAGGATCGCAATGGGCGAGACTGCGAGGAATCGAATGGCCGCGTTGCTGGCGCTCTGTGTGGCTCCCCTTCTTATCGGAGCCTCGGCGTCTCCCATCTTTCGTATCCTCGTCTATGCTCCAGTACAGGAGGGCTCTCCTCTTCACACGGTGGGCCTCCAATACGACGAAGGCTTTATTCGGATGGCTCTGTTGAATGCCTCCGATAAACCAATAGCCAAAGTCGCCATTGCTGCCGTAGAGGTGGCGCCCCCGGGATGCGGGGCTGAACCAAGAACACGAATACACGTCGGAGGCTCCGTTGAGGCTCTGGACATTCCGCCCCATGGGACTGTCATGACGCCCCCAAGAGGGACTGCTCCTGGCATCCCTGCAGCCGTTCTAATTGCAAACGCGAAGCGTCTGAAGGCGGCGTCCCTGCACGTCCAAATTGTGGTCATGGAAGTTGATTTCGAGGACGGAACAAAATGTAAGTCGCAGAAGCAATTGCCCGCAACTCCGTTCGATTCCTCGCTGGCCGATGCCGATGCGGGCAAGTGTTCGGATGCCTCAGCCGTAACTGAAGCCCTGAGCCTGACCGACGGCGTGAGATTCGACCGCGGAGTTGAAAGGCCCTCGACGGGAGACAAAGATGAGCCAGGCTCTACGCCTCGACTGTCCTTCTACTGCAGCTTAGAGGGATCAAAAGCCGTTTGCCCATCCCCCTAGCCGCTTCGCCGGTTGAGACGGTGGGGGTAGAGCGGAAGAAAAGACGCCACGCCGTCCTTGGACGCAAGATGCTGGCCACCAGCCGGTTCCTAAGAACTCTCTGCGGTAGCCGCCACGAAGTCAATCAACTGCTGCACGCCATGACGTTCTTCGTCGGTGTTCAGGTGAAACAAAACTCCCATCCCGTAGCCGGGGTGCGAGGACTTCACTTCACCGTTCAAGCGCAACTTTATCTCGTAAGTACGGACGACAATCTCGACGGTCACACCCGCCTCGAAAGCCAGTGGCATTTCCAGATAGCATCCGCTAGGACTCAGATCGCTCAGATGGCAGTAATTCCGCACCGAACTTCCCTGCTGATAAACTTCCGCTCCCAGCCGGCAGGCATATCGAGTTTCTCCGCGGCGGTTGCCGGACTCACCGCGCAGCTGCGCGCCGGTTTCACCGTCGCTGGTTTTCAAGTCTTCTTTCCTGCCCGGCGCAACGGCCAACACTCCGTTCTGATCGGGACGGATCGAATGTTCCACCTGGACCTCTTCGGAGGCCAGTTGCTGCTGCGAGGCATCCGCCAGATTCATCTCCAACCACTCCCGCAGTACCCGGCGCGAAGCCTGCGGCACATCCACAAACTGAATTCCGGCGCGTCCGTTCCAATCCTGCCAGACTACCTGGCCGGAGAGCCGAACATTCGCCGTCTGACCGGGCAATTGAAACTGGAAATAAACCTTGCAGGTCGGAGGCAATTTCTTGCCGAAGTTTACCGCCATGCCATCTTCGGCCAAATCGACCAGCGTCGCTTTCGCCTGTTCCACGCCGGCATAGTCGATGGTGGCATGCGCGTGTACCGCGGCTCGCGCTTTACGGCGCTTATCCCGGAAGAGCAGATTCTGTGCTGCGCGCAAGCTGCTCAGCACGCGTTCATGAGAGACCGGCTTGTAGAGCACGAAGTTGACGCCGAGAGAAAAAATCTCGCGGATATTCTCCTGGCCGGCGACGACCGCCACCGCCAGCGTGGTACCGTTCAAACGCGAAGAGCGGGTTTCATGCAACAAGGAGGTAACGTCGCCCTGCGTGGCGCAGTCGAGAATGATCAGGTCAAAGCGCTCTTGGGCCAGCCGCACTGCCGCGCGGACAACATCCGCACACAACTCCACCTGTATGCCGAGTTCTTGCAGGACTTGGTTCAGCACCTGCACTGAAGCCTCGTCCGCGCAGACCAGAAGTGATGAGAGATTCATACCTGCATGTCATCCTAGGATCACCACGGTTCATCTCACAAGTTACCGGAGTCATTTGAACTGGCGCAGTCCTCCGGCGAAAACCCAATGAAATTCTTTTAACTCCCGTAGTCTCAGTCGGGTGACATCAGTCACCATGCTGATTACAAAAGACCAATACTCTAGCGTTGCACCGTAGTGCTTTGACGCTGCCTCCACCCCTCCCTACGATGAAGAATGCCCGCACCCCAACGAGTGCGAGCTGCCCCTGTTGCCCCGCGAGCAGCAAGGGTTTTTAGCTTATCGCGGGCGACGAAGGAATGGGGAACAACATCACCGGCGTAGTGCGCAACCGGATTCCCCCAAGGCAGGAACTTATGGCATCGACGAAAACGAGCGGCTTCTCTCTGCTGGAGTTGATGATCGCCATCAGCATCTCCTTGATCTTGGTCGCGGTAAGCACCATCACCATGATGCCTGTGTTCCAACAGCAGCACGTCAACGACGCCTATAACACGACCTTGACGGCATTGCGGCGGGCCCACGACCAGGCGGCCGCGGATATGCGGGTTTACATGGTCACCTTCAGTCCCGCAGTCGTCGGAACAAACGGAGGCACGATCACCGTCAACGAGACCAGCAACGCGGGCACGATCTTATTTACGGCCACCCTGCCCATGGATGTCACTTATCACGTCGAGCCCGGAGTTCCCACTTCCCCCACGGTACCCCCGACCACGCCCGATGGTTTTGGCACCGCCGCGTCCACGTTTGATTTTGACCAGCCTCCCAGCGGAGTCGGGGGCAGTAACGTTATCTACTTTTATCCGGACGGCACCGCCGAAGACGTGAACGGAAACATCAACAACGGTGTCATCTACATGGGCATGCCAGGCCGCCTTTTGACCTCCCGCGCGATTACGTTGTGGGGATACACCGGACGAATCCGCGGATGGCAAATTGTTCAGACCGCTGGCGTTTACTCCTGGAGACAACAATGACCTCGAAAGCAACAAACTCGAAGCACTCATCGCGCTTGCGTCAACGCAGCCAGTCCGGTTTCTCGCTCATCGAGGTCATGATCTCGGCCGTGATTCTCACTATCGGATTGGTGGGGGTTCTCGCCGTGTTCGGCTTGGCCGTCGCCGCCAATCAGTCTTCCCAGCAGGACATGATCGCGCGCCAGATTGCCTCCGAAGCCATGGAGAGCATCTTCACCGCGCGCAACACTTCCCAGCTTACTTTTTCTCAGATCAATAACGTAACCAACGGCGGTATTTTCGCGAACGGAGCCCAGCCTCTTACGTGCGCGGGGCCGACGTATGGGATTGTAGGAGTGGCCGGCGACACCGCGTCGTGCACCACCGCAACCGGGGCCATCTGCCCCAACGGCGGTGTTCAATGTCTTAGCGAACCTGGACCCGATGGTATCGTGGGCACCGCCGACGATGTGATTCTGTCTCTGTCCAATTACACCCGGACAATTTTGATCACACCGCTCTCCACGGGCACTCCGCCGACAGTCATACCGACGCTGGTGCAGGTCACCGTGACAATCTCGTACACCGTTCCTAATTCTACTGTGGCGAAGTCTTATGTCCTTGTGGAATACATTTCGTCGTACCACTAGAGAGGAACTTATGCGGCACACGCCCAATTCGAAGCGCGGTTTCACTCTGCTGGAATTGATGATCTCCGCCACTCTGGGACTCATCGTCATCGGCGGAGCGGTGTCACTGTTCACACAAGCATTGAAGGCGACCTGGATGACTTCCGAGAAGGGCGAACTACAGCAGGATTTTCGCGCCGCCGCCAGTCTTATGCAGCGGGATATCAGCATGGCAGGCGCGGGTTCTCTGGGCCAGCAAGGCATGTCTACCAGCGCGGTTGGTTTGCCCTCCGGTACCGGAATCAAGCCCGTTTACCCCTGTAGTTCTACGGCTTGCAACTATGTGAACGGCACCAGCGTGGCGTATCCCGCCACCTCGGGCGCGCCGTACATCTATTCCATTATTCCGGGGCCGAGCCTTGGCATCATCGTTCCCGGTTCCGGCGCAGGTCCAACCGACATTTTGACCATCAACTCCGCAGATATCAGCCTGGCCCTGAACTGCTACACCGCTGCCATCGATCCAACTGGAACCGTAGTGACTTTCCAATTGCCAGCGGGCCCGCCCTGGCCCAGCACCTGCATTCTGCCTACCGGCGTAGCCGCGCCCCAGCCTTTGAATGCCGCGGTAGTTGGGTTGCAGGCGGGAGACGTGATTCTGTTCGGCACTAACGCCATGGGCGTTGTAACTTCCGCCGTGACTACCTGCGCACCGACCGGTACAAATACCGCATGTTATAGCGTCACCTTCGCGGCTACGGACGTGGGCAAGGTGAATCAGCCGTCCGCGACTACTGGAAGCCTGTTTCAATTTGTAGCGACCGGCAAACCACCTTCTTCCCCCATCCCGGTCACCGCCGTGCGGCTGCTGGAGATCACTTACTATCTGGATATATCTCCCTCCGACGGTGTTACTCCGCGGTTGATGCGGTTGCAGAACGGAAAGCTGCCCGCTCCCGTGGCGGAAAACGTTGTCAATCTGCAGTTCACTTTCAACGTCAATAACAACGGAACTATCGTCGCCAATCAGTCGACGCTCCCCGCCGGCACCACCCCCGCGATGATTACTCAGGTCAACATCTCTCACATGACCATGCGCAGCCAGTTGCCGGGAGGTTCCGGATATCAGGGACTCGATCTGCAGACTTCGATCTCGGCCCGCAACCTGACTTCGCAGCAGGAGTACCCAATTTCAGGATCGAGTTACTAAACGACGAGCTACTGACATGGATCTCATACAAGAAAGACTTGCAACCGTAACCAGGAGAAACACGATGCCTAGCGCCAAAATCGCTTCACGGGGATTCACGCTGATCGCATCCCTCTTGTTGTTGTTGTTGTTGTCGGGATTCGCGCTTGCCTTGCTGATGATGGTGAACAGCGAGCAGCGCGCCGGCGGCTACGACCTCAACCAGACCTACACCTATCGCACCACCGAAGGTGCCATGGAGAAGATGACGTCTGACCTGGCCAACACCTTCAAGAATATTCAGGCGCCCAGCGCCTCGCAGATTTGCGCCCTAAGCGCGAACTATCCCACCTGGGATCCGACCGTGAGCTATACCTGCGCGGGCGCCTGCGCCTATAACGTTGCGCCCATCTCAGGGTGCGCGGCTCCGCTGACCACGGTCTGGGGTCCCATCCAATCCGGACCAGACGCCGGCCTGTACGCTCAGATTATCCCGGTGACTATGAACGTGGCGGCGCAACGCCTCGATGGCCTGGAGACCGTCAGCATGTCGCGTACCGCGGAAGTGGCTTTGATTCCGGTATTCCAATTCGGCGTGTTCTGCGATGGGGATTGCTTCTTTGGCCGCAGTCCGAACCTGGCATTTGCCGGGCGCGTCCACACCAATGGCGATTTATACCTCGGCGTGGCGGACGGCGATAACTTAGTGTTCGGAGACAAGATCAGCGCGTTCGGCAACGTCATCCGCGAGCAGATGGATAACGTCGTCCCCAGCGCCGGTAATGACGACGGTGGCACGGTCCTGATTCCGACCACGTTTAACGGCTGTTCCGCGCAGTTGTTAGCTCTGGAAACGGGCGCGGCCGTTGCCGCGAGCGCGACCTGCGTGGACATCTCCGCCGGCTGGGGCGCTTCACCCGGCCTCGGCGCCACCAATGGCAGTGTCACCGCTGGCCACGCATCGGGGCAAAACCCGGCCTGGCAAAATGTCTCGCTCGGCACTTACAACGGCTACATCATTGACGGCAACGGCACGCCGCCTGCCACCAACGACGGCCCCAACGCAACCGGCGCCTCCGATCTGACGCTGCCCTTTGTGCAAGGCACGACTTCGGCTGTACAGATTATTCGCCGACCGCCGCCGGGAGAAGCGATCAGCTCTCTGCTCGGCGGATCGCGCCTGGCCAACGAAGCGCAGATTCGGATTCTGTTAAGCGACACTGAGGACGGGTTACATTTTTCCGACTGGAACGGCAATCCAGGGCAGGATTATCAGCTGGTAAGCGCGCTGCCGACGACGCTTGCCAACCTTCTCCAGGCACAGGACGCGACCAGCCCGGGCAACATTCAGGCCGGTTCCATTCAAGTTGCCAAGACGTTTCCCATAGCCAGCGGACATTTCTACTCTTTCGGTGAGAGCTACTGCACCGGCAACACCTATACCGCTACGACCACGATCGGAACCGCCTACAACGTCGTCGTCCCCAACGTGGTAATCGCCGGCTCCCTACCCACCAACTACATCAAAGATAGCTATAACGGGACGACGGCCCGCACCTGCCCTACGCTTACCGGAAACGGTACTTACGGCGGAAATATTGGAACTGTCACCGACAATAACTTCGTCATTCCGCCTTACTACGGCTCTCCCTCTCAGGTGTGGCCACCGATTGCCTATCCCCAGTGGCCGCCACAAACACTTCCCGCACCGACAGCAGCGGCAAACTTCAACACTGTCAATGGAGGCACCAACGGTTTAGAGTGGCCCCTCATCGGCGGCTGGCTGCTGGTCGAAGTGAAGTGGGCGAGCGATGAAAAGTGGCATGGCGTAACCTCGGAGTGGTTACAGATGGGCTTTGCCCGCGGCGTAAATGTGCCCATCCAGCCAGGCTTTACCTGCGCTGTAACTCCCGTCACCAACACTTTAACCACGGCCCCAGGGTGCAATTATCTGGTGGATCACAAGAATGCCATCCTGTACTTTCAGGAAACGAAAGATAGCAACCTCGCGGGCACGCCCTCGGTTACTGCGGATTATCCCCTGACCGGCGCCGGCGTTTACTGGGATATCGCAAACTGCGGCACGACACCATTGCCTGCATGCAAATCTCAGTACAACTGGTACCCAATCAACCTCTACGACGCCCGAGAAGGGGAAAACAATGACAATCAGATTTTCCCAGCGAGCACGGGAACGCCCAACGGAATCATGAATGCGGTGGAGTTGGATGTGGGCAATCTGAGCAACTGGCTGCTCGGAAACACCGGCCTCACCGGACCCAACGTGGATTACGCCACCGAGAATGGGTACATCCTCTATTTCTCGGACCGCCGGGGAATGCAGTTTACAAACCCGGGAGGGCCGAGCCAGTCACAGTCCCAGTGGGGCGAATATGGCTTTGAGGACGTGGTAAATTACGCCAACTCCGGCAACAATTTCAAGCCGGATGGAGCGCTGGACCCTAATAACTACAACGGCGTCTCGGCGGAAGATGTCAACAGCAATAACAAGCTCGACAATTACGGCGTCCTGGGCGTGGGCGACGCGTTTGGTCCGGCAACCACGAAAGACACCGATGCGACGGTCCCGCCGACGCCCTACGCTCAAACAGGCGGAACCGCCGAACGCATCCCACTCACCACGGTCGGAGTGGCCAACCGGGTGACGGGCGCGCGCCATGCGCTCAAGTTGGTGGATGGATCGTTGGGCAACCTGCCCACCATGCCGCCAGCCAGCGGATGTTCGTACCTCACAACCACTGGAGCACCGAACCCAACCGGATGCGGCGGGTTCACGGTCGCTTCGGAAAACCCGGTTTACGTTTTGGGGAATTACAACACGAACTGTCCGACGGCCGGCCTCCAGGGCTGCACGCCGAATAACGCTACCTTAGACAAGACGTGGTCGAACCCGGCTAACCCGGAACCAAATCACTCCGCCGCATCGATCATGGCTGATGCCGTAACCATGCTGTCGAATAATTGGCTTGATGCCGGATGCATAGCTCTCAGTGCGACTTGCACCAATGCGATCCACTTAACCAGCGGCAGCATGGTGAATCCGTTCAACCCCGGTGGTCAATCCACTCCGGCGCAAACGCCTAACCGGGTGGCATTCAATTCTTATTACCGCGCAGCCATCGCTGGAGGCAAAACGATCGCCTTCAGCAACACGGCGCAAAATCCGGAGTTTTCTTTCGGCATGGACGGCGGTATCCACAACTTCCTCCGCTTCGTCGAGGATTGGGGCGGAACGGGCGCTGCTCAGGCGGCCCTGTATTACAAGGGATCTCTGGTCAGCCTGTACTGGAACGCATACGCCAACGGCACCTTCAAGTGCTGCAACCTGGTCTACAATCCGCCGGACCGCGAATACGTATTCGATCCGTTGTTCTCGCAACCTCAGAATCTGCCGCCCGGAACTCCCATGTTCCGCAACGTGGATAACCTGAGCTACCGTCAGAACCAGGTCGCGCGCATCAACTAACGCGACGTTTGGAAACTAAAACCCCGGTCCCGCTCCGCGGATCGGGGTTTAGTTTTTTTGTACTATTCCTTCCGCCGGCTCTTTCTCGTACAGTGACGGACTCAGTGAGCGACTAAAATCGTTTCTGACTCGTGATCCTAGCCTTATGAGCCCATCGCCTTCGTCGACGCCTCCGACCGTGAGCCAACGCCAGACCTCGCGCCGGATTTGGATCGCTTTCTCTCTCTGCGCCCTCACCGCCATCGCTCTGTTCTTTGTTCCCTCGTTCATCATTCGTCCTTTTACCCATCAGGCGCCGCGCGCACTTTTCGTCGCCATGGCCCTGCGGCAGCGAGCTCCGCTGGACACACTCATCGCAGCGCTCGCCTGTTTCATCTTCGCTTTTGCGCTATGGAGAACGGTCAGCCGCTGGCGCAAATCCATTCTCGTGTTTGTGCTGCTCGTCGTTGCGTTCTCCGCCGTCATGGCTCGCCTCAACTATTTCGAGTGGATGTTCCATCCCATCGCCGGAGCGCAATTTGTGGCGCAATCCGATAGCAAACTCGACCCGAAAGAAATGATCATGGCCGTCCACTTAAACGCCGACGCCCGCGCCTATCCCATCAGCCAGATGGCGTACCATCACGTGCTCAACGATGTGGTCGGCGGCGTGCCCATCGCGGTGACTTATTGAACGCTTTGTCACACCGGTCTGGTGTGGACGCGAACCGTTAACGGAAGAGTGCTGCATTTCTATCTCGCCGGTATCAACAATCAGAACTTCCTCATGCGCGACAAGGAAACCGGAACCTGGTGGCAGCAGATTACCGGCAAGGCCATTTATGGGCCGCTGCAAGGCGCGGCGCTCGATCTCGTCCTGAGCGACGAACTAACTTTCGGTGAGTGGAGATCCGAGTCTCCCTCCGGCCAGGTGCTCGCTCCGGTCGCCAAGTATATGAAAGAGTACGACCCCAACTGGGAGCCTGATGTAGCCAAGCTTCCCGTCGTCATTAGCTTTCCGGGCACAGAACTAAAGTCGCGCGATGTAGTTATCGGACTGACCATCGACGGCGTCGCGCGCGCCTATCCCTGGGAAACTTTTGCCAAACAATCTCCTGTTCTCGATCACGTGAATGGCACGCCACTGCTGCTGGTGCTCGGTGCCGACGGCAAGTCTTTCCGCGTCTTTGTGAGCCGCATCGATGGACAGGACGCGGAATTTTTTCTTCAGACCAATGCGAAACCCGACGCCCCAGGTGCAACACAAGCGGCAACGCAGACTGAGAAAGCCTCAGATGCGAAACGGGATGGGACGAAGAACGGTGGGACAAAAGACGAAGGAACGACAAACACCTGGACGCTACTCGACACTACTACCAACAGTCAGTGGAACTTCCAAGGCTGCGCCACCTCCGGCCCCGCGCAAGGAAAATGTCTCGCCCGCATCCCCGCGCTAAAAGACTACTGGTTCGACTGGCGCAACTACCATCATGACACTACCGTCTACAGACATTGAGAGATTTGTGTATGGGCTGGGCTCAGCTTGTTGACAATATGGTAGCACCATGCTACCATATTTGCACGACGCTACTAGCACCTATCCGGCACTGCCCGGGGAAAGGAAGGTAAAACATGAATCGCCTGAAACCACCATGCTAAAGAGGAGGAAGGGTGCAACCCAGCTACCCGCTTCAACAAATCAAACGGCTCCTTCAACAGAGGAGCTTTCGGATTACCGAGATAGCATTGCAAGGCGCGGCGATGATGAATTTCCTGGACGAGGACATTATTGACTGCGTTACGGCCTGTGTTGGCGACAGTCATTTTTACAAGACGATGCCCGCGGAACGAGCACCGGGCCTGATGCAAGACGTATACAAGATTCGTTACGAAGGCGAGAGGGTTTACCTCAAGCTGCAAATCAGCAAGTCCGGCCACGCCGTGGTCATAGCGTTCAAGGCGGACGAGAGCTCTACATGAGGGAGATTTTGTGGCGACCATAACCTGCGCGGTGTGCAATTCGGAGAAAGTGAAGAAGATCCGAAGGAAGTTTTCGGCGACGTACAATCAAACGCCGATTTCCATTCCACACGCGGAAATGTACGAGTGCGCAACTTGCGGAGAGCGGTTCTTCACCCCGGATCAGGCCAAGGCGGTTTCTCTCGCCGTGAAGGGGCAGGCGAGGGCCGAAGCCGGGCTGCTCGCTCCGGAAGAGATCGTTGCGATCCGGCAGAAGTTAGGTCTAAGCCAGAGCGAACTCGAGCGGCTTTTCGGTCTCGGGTCAAAAGTGGTGACACGTTGGGAAACGGGGCGCGTCGTCCAAGGCAAAGCAGCAGACGTTGCACTCCGGTTGCTTGCTCTGGATCCCGCAAATCTAAAAAGGCTCCGCCTGCGGCGGGACGAGGTTTCGCGAGGCGACTCGGATGCTCTAGTCGTGTAAGACTCTTTCCAGAATCGTTAGGAGCTTTCGTCCATGCAGGAAATTCAAACAATCTTCTGGGACGTTGGAGGAGTTCTGCTCACCAACGCGTGGGACCGCACCGAACGCGCCGCGGCGCTCGAACATTTCCACCTGGACGAAAAAGAGTTTCATGCGCGGCACGAAATGGTGGTTTCTTCTTTTGAGCGCGGCAAGATTTCCCTCGACGAATATTTAGACCGCACGGTGTTTTACAGGGAGCAGACTTTCACTCGCGAGGAGTTTCGGGACTACATGTTCTCATTGTCTCAGCCGATGCCGGAAGTGCTGGTCTTCGCGCGTGGGCTCGCCGCGTGCGGCAAGTACTTCATGGGCACGATAAACAACGAATCGCGCGAGTTGAACTTGCTGCGCATCGAGAAATTCGGCCTGCGGAGCATCTTTCGGCTGTTCGTCAGCTCCTGCTTCGTGGGATTGCGCAAGCCGGAGAGCGGAATCTACCGGCTGGCCATTGAAACCACGCAGATCGATCCTAAACGATGTTGTTTCATCGACGATCGCGCGTTGAACCTGGAATGCGCCGCGAAACTCGGCATGAAGACCATCCAGATGCAAACGCTGGAGCAGTTGCGCGAGGAGTTGGGAAAGCTTGGAGTGCGATAGGCAGTGCTCAGTGGTTAGTGATCAGTGGTCAGCCTCACTCCTTGTGCCAGTGGGTTGCAGACGGTCTTTATCAGACGGAGAACCGCGAACTGGACACTGACCACCGACCACTAGCTTCTTCGCGGCTGTGCCTTCGCTGACGGAATCACAGGCTTGGGCACATCCGACTCCGCACTGGTCAGCGTAAGGTCGCTCGACCAGCACTCCGAGACCAGCTTCCAATCTCCGCTGCTGCTCTGCTTGGCGAAGACCCAGAGATATTTGCCGCGCTCCTCGCGGCGCTTTCCGGAAGTTCCGGGAACCAGCGCGCTGTAGCGGCCCACTTCATGAGCCATGTCGCCAACCACTTCCACGCGGATGGGTTCTACCGCAACTTCTCCCAGGCCGGATTCGAGCGCGGAGAAAAAGAACTCGCGCACGGCTGCGGCGCCCCGCAGCAGGGGAAGGTTTGAGCGCAACACCAGCGCATCGGGCGAGTAAAGATCGAGCAGTTCATCGAGTTGGCGGGTGTTGCAGGCCAAAACCCATTCCTGCGTCAGCCGTCGCACCGCAGCTTCGCTCCGGCCCATGGGCTCGCCCTTGGCAGCGGCAGCGATGCGCATGCGGTCCGCTTCGCGCGCACTTTCGGGAGCGTTGGCTCGCGGCGGACCCGCAAAGCTTCCTTCAACTCCACCTTCAAAATAATGGTGATGGTAATGATGGTGATAGTGGTGAGCGCCTGTGGGGCCACCTGCCGGAGGATGCACTTCCGGTGCCGCTTCTGGCGCGGGTGGCGGAGTTTGAACGTGGGACTTGGCAGAGTCCTGCAACTCAAGAGCGGGTGACTCGATATTGGGTAACTCCAGAGCCGAAGAGTCAGGGGCCGGCGATTCCTTGGGCGCGGCATCCACAGGCAAGCCGCACATGCCACAGAACTTGTTGCCGGTTCGGTTGTGATGCCCGCAGGAGGAATAGATTGCAGATGGGCCGAGAGCTGTTTCCGGCGTGGTCTCCTCCGCCGCGGTTTCGGAATCCATCTTCATGGTCAGGCGCTGCATGGCTTGCAGCGCGGCGGCGATGGCTTCCTGATTCGGCTTGGGCCGCCGCATCTCGGGATACAGACGTTGATAGATTTCTCCCAGCGCCGGGTTATACGGACCTACGCTCGGAGTTGCGTCGTCGGGATCCTGGGCAGGCGCAACGCCTGAGGGTTTGCCGAGTTTCTTGTCTCTATCCACGATTCAGCCCGCGCTGTGTTTGGGTCGAGTTAAGGATTCATTCTAGACCAAAAGATCGCATCCTAGCGCCGGGAGAATTCGATCTTCCCCTCCGCTTCGGTAGGCACTCCGTTGCAGGTTGCGGGACGATATCTCCACGCCCGAACGGTTTGCAGTACGTTGCGGTCACCCGCGGGCCCAGCGCTCTCCAAAATGAGCGGACTGTGCACCCGCCCATCGGCCCCAATAATAAAGCTCACCTTCACCTTGATTCCAGCAGCGGCCGGAACCATGAGCGGATTGGGAGTGGTCAGCGCCTCGGGAGGCTGGGTATCTTCACAGCGCGCATGCGCACTCACATGCGGCACGTCGCTGAACTGGGAGGCGCGGGTGGGTGTCTTCCACAGTTTGTGTTCGCGCTCGAGCAAAACGGCTTGGCGAAGATGTGGTGACGCGGGCTGAACCGAAGCAGCGGCGGGAATTGCGAGAACTAGAATCAATGGCCAGAGACGACGAAGCATTTTGCGCCCTCGAACGCGGGTATTGCTCCCTATGCGGTATCTATCGGCATTTGGAATACCACCTTACTACTCAGTTAAGTGGCTATTTTATCAATGGTTTACATGGAGCCGAGGGCAGCGGAAGTTCCTCTTGATGAAAGCACTTGCACACTTCCCCGCCACCGGAGGGGTCTTAGGTTCTTGCCGAGGCCGTACCGGGACACTTCAGAGTAATTAGCGTAATCTCGGGCGGGCAATTCAATCGCACTGGAACTCCTACGGTGCCGATGCCCGCATTCGTGTAGAGCGGGAGCGGCCCCACCTGGTAGGCTCCCAGCACGTATTTTTTGGCCATCGCCGGCAGGTAAAGAGGCGGAAGCAAGGGGATTCTGACCTGGCCCCCGTGCGAGTGTCCCGAGAGCTGCAGGTCGATAGGGAATTTTGAGGCTTCATCGGCGAAATCCGGCTCGTGGGCTAGCAGGACCACGGCTTCGCCAGTTGGAACTTTACGCAGAGTCTCGGACAGGTCGGCAGTTCGGCTGAGAACGTCATTCACGCCCGCGAGCCAGAAGCGTGCGCCATCGCGTTCAATCGCCGTCGATTCGTTTTCCAGCACGCGGATGCCTTCGGCTTGAAGAGCATGGATCACATGAGCCTGGTCGGTATTGAAATCGTGGTTTCCCATCACCGCCCAAAGCCCGTGCGGAGCCGTCATTTGCCGAAGGACTTTGGCGCAAGGTTCGGCGGCAAGCGCACCTTTGGCATCGTCTCCGAACAGTGGCGCAGAAACAAAATCCCCTGTTAGCACGATTAAATCAGGATGGAGGCCGTTCACCAGGGGAACGGCCGTGTGCAACGGGTGAACGGAAAAATAAGGGTCGAAATGGAAGTCGCTGAGCAGCGCGATGGTGAAACCGTTCAGCCTTTCAGGCCAGCGCGACAACGAGAAATCCCGGCGCACGATGCGAGGGCGATTTGGTTCCAGCAAGATAGAGTCGCCAGAGATAGCAACCGTACCCGCGGCGACGGCCGCGTAAAGAAAATGCCGTCTTGTGGTGGGAATCAATGACAATCGAAATTATTCTGCGGCGCTTGATAGCGCCTGCAGCCGCTCTTTCAGAATAACCCGAGCGGCCGGATCCCGTGTATCTGGAACGTTATTCGTCACGCAAGCCAATACCCTATCGGGAAATGTTTCCGAGAACACCACACCGCCGCCCGATCAAAAGTTGAAGGTCGCTATCAGATCGATACGGCGGATGGCAGCACCGTTAGAGAATGGCCCGTTCTGCGCAACGCCGTTCGGCGTATCGAAAAATCTTGAACCCAAAATTCCGCTGGGGTTCCCGAAGTTGACTTTATTGAAGACATTACGCGCCGAAACTCCGAAGCTGACATTGTAGCGGCGATCCGTACCGCCGCTGGACATTCCACCGGGACCGCCGCCGAACAGAGGGCCACGAGGACCACCGCCACCCCCGCGAGATCCGCCGCCACCCCCGCCGCCGGGACCGCCACCTCCCGGAGTATTGTTTGGGCGGCTAACCTTGGGACCGAATCCAAATGTCTTGGTGAGGCGCAGATTCACTGTGGCGTGCGCTGGACCGGTTCCGTAATTGATGGGAACAAGTTTTTCGCCAGCCACTGGCGCCGCATCGAAAGTTCCGAGTGGAGTGCAATAAGTTGTTGAAGGCGCGGTCGGCGAAACTACTGCCGGGCACGTCGCAGAAGAGAGGAAACCGGGCCGATCGTTAAAGATCGAGTCATTGTTAAGATCGTTGGTAGTAGTGATGTTGAACGGAGAACCGGAACTGGCGACGATGAACGGGCTCAGACGAAAGTTCAAAGGCAGGCCCAAAGAGCCGCCCAGGAAAAATCGATTGCGAATGTCAAAGGAAGCACGACCGTAGTCCTGACTGATGTTGTAAGAGTTCGAGGGAAAGCTGGAAACGCCGGAGGTATCACTGTTTACATAGTTGAGAACGTAGTAGCCGAAAAGCTGAACCTTCGAGCCGATCCGCCAGTTGGTGTTTGCGATCAATTGATTCTGCCGGAAGACGGCCTCGGAAACGTAACGATACAAATTCTCAGTGGAAGTTGCGCAAGAAGGGCTGCACGGAGTTCCGGGGTACGGAGCGTCGGCATTAACGGTGAGCAACTGATCGAAGCCGCGAGAATTCAAGTAAGTGACATTTAAAGTCGAGACCTTCGTGAGTTGCCGCTCCACGCTGATCGCGGTTTGCATCGTGTAAGGCGCATGCAAACGAGGGCTGATCTGATAGATCGTTGGTGTAACCGGCGTTACTGCGCCGGCGCACGACGTAATCGCCGCCAGGGATGGGCATTCGGGATTGTTGATGACATATTGTTCCTGCGTGATGCCATTCAGTCGATCGGCTTCCAGGATCTGCGCCTCCTGAAAGCGGTCGTAGAAAATTCCGTAACCGCCCCGTAGAACCACCTTGGGCGGCGCGCTTCTGCCGCCCACTCCCCAGGCAAAACCGAAGCGCGGCGCCCAGTCTGCGCGATCCTGAATACCCGTCTGAGTCTCGAACCTCAGACCGTAGCTTAACGTAATGTTGGGCCGCACCTTCCAATCGTCCTGATAGTAGAGTCCGGCGTCAAAGTTGCCAACCACGAGAGGCGGGCTTCCGACCGTGTACGTAAGCTGCGTCGCGATCGGGGTGGTCACGATTCCTGCGTTCTGAATTGCAGTCTCATAAGAAATTGGGCACGGCGCCTGCCCCGGAGTGGGCACGCAGCTTGTCTCCTGCGATGTGCTGAGCAGCGACGAGAACGTAAACGTGCCGTTGAATCCCGAAGTTTGGCTATTGGCATCGCGAATGCCACGCAGCCGCGCTCCGAACTTTACGGTGTGATTGCCGTGAATGATCGACGTATAGTTCTGCAGCTCGTAGTGGTCCTGATGATCGAGGATGTTGCCCTGGTTGTTGCCTCCGCCGTCGAAGGATCCCAGCACGTTGATCGTGGGTTGAGCGTTTACCGCAAACTGGTTATCGAGTTCTCGCAGGTATTGAAAGCGAGTTTCGTTTATGATCTTCGCTCCAATAACTTGCGTATCGCTGATTTGCAGCGTGTGCTCGGTGGATTCGGAGTTATAAGCCTGCGAAGCCAGAGTGAATTGGCCCGGTCCCTCGTCATCCTCTGTATCCCGATAATATTGATAGCGGACGGTCAGCGTATTGTTCTTGCTCAGGGCATAGTCGAGACGGGGCGTGAGATTAGTGCGATGCCGGAGAAACGGTAGCGCCTGGATGACTGGTATCTCTGTGAGCGTACTGGGATCGAGCGTGAGGGCATTAACCTCATTGAGATCGTTGATGTTTCGGTGTTGGAAATCGAAAAAAAACGAAGCCTTCTTGTTAATCGGCCCTCCGACGTTGCCGCTGAGGATTGTGGACTCGTAACCCGGCTGATCTATGCCGCCGAACGGATTGGGCGAATTGAAGGCGGAATCGTTTCCATCAATCAAAAATTGGCCGTGAAATTTATCGGTGCCGGGCTTGGTGAAAACTTCAATACGGCCGTAGCCCAGCTTGTCGTACTCCGCGGAGAAAGGATTCTGGTTGATGCGAATTTCACGAATCGACTCTTTGGGAGGAAGTTGTCCGGCGGTGAATCCGTCGATGTAAAGTTGGCCCCCATTGGGACCGGCGGACGGTCCCGCGAGCGCTTGCAAATCTGTGAGCAACTCGTCGGGATCGTCAGGTAAAGCTTCCAGTTCTTTGCCCGAAATGGTGATGGCTCCGGCATTGTTGGAGGGGTTTACATCGATTGTGGGCGCAGTATCGGAGACCTGAATCTTCTGCTGCTCAACTTCAATCGCCATGGGGACATTGAGCATGAGAGGCTGATTCGCGATGACCACGTTATCGTTTTCATAGACTGCAAACCCCTCGGCGATCACGTTCAAGGTGTACTGTCCCGGAGCCAGCCCTTTGAATTCGTACTGTCCCTGCCCGTTGGCTTGCGTTTTAATCGGCGTCGAAGCGGCGGCGGCAGGCGTGAGCACCACGCTGGCCTTCGCAATTGCAGCCCCAGAGGGATCGCTGATTTGCCCGCGCAACGCGCCTGTAGCGGTCTGCGCCACGGCGCTCGAAGACAGGACCATCGCGAGCTGCAAGAACGAGAAGACGAATATGAAATACCAATACTTCCGTAACTTCATTCAATATTCCATTCTGTAAGAAGAGTTTTCGCCGCGTTATGCCGGTTGCGATTCCGCCGCGTGAGCCGCGAACGTTACGGCCCTCCAGAGTCGCCGGCGGGCGCGCCAAGGCTCCAGGGGGCAAGCATCATGGCCTGACCCGCGTTGGGCGCGGCTTGCAGAATCGGCTCGACGCCGCTCACTAATGTGATCGCAGTGCCCGCACCCGAGGCCGTGCCTTCCGTCGAGAGAATAACCACTGCATCGCCCTTTTGCAGGTCAGCCAGGGAAACTGCAGGCGCGTGGCTGATCAGTCGCTGCAAATCGGGCGGGCCGCCAGAATGTCCGCCATTCCCTCCCGTTGCTCCGGGAGCGTTTGCCGAGGCGGCATGCTGATCGCCGGCGGACGAACCGGATGCGGCTCCCGCCATCGCTCCCGCTGCCGCTCCTTTCAAACGCTTCGCCATCATCTGCGCCATCTCGGGAGGCAACTTGCGAAGCTGAGAATCCGCCGTCACTTTGATGGTCACATTTTTCTTCGACAATAAATCGTGAACGCTCAGCGTCGACGAACTTGCATCCACAGAATTGATGGTCCCGGCAAAATTGCGGAACGTTCCCGAAACAATTTCTTCAGCCGACAAATCGGTTCCATCGGCGTTGCGGTCTCCCCGCGCGCGCACCTGATCGCCGGGATGAATCTCTTGCAACGTGCCGGGCTTGGCATCTTCGAACTTCACCGAGTCTGGCGGGTAGCGGCGAATCACTGTCGTTCCCGATGTGTGAATAACAACGCTCTTTCCTTTTGATGTGATGCTAATGGTTCCGGCAGACGCATCCGCTGCGCCGGCGAGGCCATCGACTCCCCGCTTTTGCCAGTCTTGCAGAGTCTGTTGATCGCGCGCTTGCAGATCGGATTTTTTCATCACCACCACGGAGGAAGCCGCCAGCGACAGCTTGTCGTCACTTAACTTGCCGCCAACCAGAACGCGGTCGCCCACCTGCACATCCTGCAACTGAATCTGCGTTGCGTTCTTTAAATCCTTCTCGCCGGGTGCGATGCGGACGATGCGGGTTGTGGGCTGAACCGTGACGTTGAGATCGGAGCCGGAGTCCGGGGTCAGCGTGATTGCGGTGCCGTTGATGGCCTTTACCGCGCCAATGCGCCGGGTAACCGCGCTGGGTGCGGCTTCTTGCGGCGCTGGCCCGGCAGCGCTCAATGGAATAACAAAAACGTTGCCGGTGGTGGCGACACAGAAGGCGAGCGCCAGAAACTTTGTCTTGCTCGGGGCAATCATATTTCTACTACCAATCTACATTAGCGGGAATGCGCAAAAGGCCGGATTTACAAAGTTTTACCGAAATTAGGAATTCTTCACACTAGCGGCGTTGATCGACGCCGGACGTTATGATGCGCGCCGTGGTATTGCGATTAGACCGCGATCAATAAATTCTCCGCGAAGGGCCACTGGTCGTCAATCCACTGAACATCGCAGCGAAACCCCGCGGTGCGCGCCAGTTCGGAAACATCTTCGGGAGAATATTTGTGGCTGCTTTCGGTCCAGATAGTTTCGCCGTTCAGAAACTCGACACTTACATCAGCGCCGGGAATGTTGACAGTCTGGCGGCACATGGAGCGGAGATGCATTTCGACACTCCGGTTCCGGTGATTGATTCTTGCCACGTGCTCGAAGTGCGCAAGATCGAAGTCAGCTTCCAGTTCACGATTGATGCGAGCCAGTAAATTCAAATTAAATGCGGCCGTGACTCCCAACTCATCGTCGTAGGCTGCCAGTAGCTGGGCTGCGGGCTTCTCCAGGTCAGTGCCTAAGAGCAGAGAATCTCCCGGCTGGAGAATGCGGCGGACCTGATTCAGGAACTTGAGACCAGCCATGCGATCGAAGTTTCCGATGGTGCTGCCCAGGAAGAGCACGAGCAGATGCTGGCCTGGCTTGCGATGCGCGGCGACTTCGAGTAATCCGTCGAGATACTCGCGCTCGAAGCCCAGAATGCTGATGGCATCGATGTCGCTGAGTTCGCGTTCGCACATGGCCAGCGCCGTACGCGAAATTTCGATGGGATAGTACCGGGTGCTCTGGCGCCGGCAAAATGCTTCGAGTATCTGGCGAGTCTTCTTGCCGCTGCCGCTGCCGAGTTCCGCAACCGCGATTGGAGTATCCAAACGCTCGACAATCTCTTCCGCATGGCGCCGCAAAAGACGCTCGTCCGCCCGGGTGAGGCCGTACTCGGGAAGGCGGCAGATCACCTCGAACAATGCCGAGCCCACATCGTCGTACAAATACTTCGAGAGCAGTTCCTTCTGCCCCGGCTTGGTAAGGCCGGCGCGAACGTCCGCTGCGAATTCGTAGGTCAGGTTGGTGGTAATAGCGTGAACGAGCATCTTGACGTCTCCTTACGACGAGCGGCTTACGCAGCGAAATCCGGTATAGATGAATTGATAGTGCGCCTGGAACCAGTTGCGGAACGTAGGCCGCAACATGCAAGCGGCGGTGCGCGCCGACCCGCCCTTCATGACAAAGTGCTTACCATCGAAGAAATCGGCGGAGTAGCCGCGATAGAACGGAAACGGCTCAAATCCGGGGAAAGGAGCGAACTCGGTGGAAGTCCACTCCCAGCCGTTGCCCGCCATTCCTTCAACTCCGTACGCACTTCGTCCCTCAGGAAAGGCATTTACGGGTGCGGGACTCCATAGCGCGAAATCAAAGTTCCCGAGTTGAGACGAAGGCGGTTCGCTTCCCCATGGATAGGCTCTCTCTCCGCCATCGGGCGTGCAGTAGGCCGCACGCTGCCATTCGGCTTCAGTCGGGAGCGACTTCCCTGCCCACTTCGCGTAGGTTTTGGCCTCTGCCTGGCTCACATACACCGGCCAATCCAGCGGGAGAGGAATGTCATTGAACATGGTGCGATACAACCAATGGTCTCCCTCGCGCTTCCAGAACGCCGGATGAGAAATTCCGCGCTCGACCTTCCAATTCCAATCTCTTTCTCGATCGTTGTTCCCGGGACCATCGCCAATCCATAGCGACCGAGTTTCATAGCCGCCAGTATTTATGAAATCGAGGTATTGCTGATTTGTCACTTTGTATTGATCGATGGCAAACGCAGGAACCTGGACAGTGTGAGCTTCAAACTCGTTATCCCAACCAAAGGAATTACTAGATCGCGACAGACCGAGACTGACTGTGCCAGGGGGAATTTCAATGCTGCGATGGATAATAGGAGGATCGCCAGAAGGTGTAACCGGTTCCGCCTGCCAGATTTTCCGATCCAGCGGAAGCTGATGCAGCATGTAAGCCAGGGTCTCGGCGTGCATAAGCCGATGCTCGATCGCAACGTTGAGCAAAGTGCTGAGCGGGAATCCGTCTCGCCCGCAGGAATCGGAATCGAGCGCGTCCAGCAATTTTTCGTCGAGCGCAGATCGGATCCTCTTAACGTACTCCTCTACCGCGGTGATCGACGGCCATTGGGAAGGATCATCCGTGGGCAATCCGCCGCCGACTGGATCGATACCGAAAGCAAAGAGTTGATCGAACTCCGGATGAAAAGCTTTCAATCCCAGCACGCGGTCGTGCAACAGGTTCCAATCGAATGCCTCGAGGTGGCCAATATAGAAGATGATCCGGTGCCGCTCGGAGATGGGACGTTCATAAAGAGAATCGGACTTGACGATGGCGAAGAGGTCGTCCGTTTTTCGACGGGCGCTAGATAATTGTTCGATCAAATCGTAACGAATTGAGGCTTCATTGTAAGTGGCTGGCATGCGTTTCTCCGACCTTCCGGAACGCCTGTCTGAAACAGGCGAAATTGCAGTCCGACGATTCTATCTGCGTCTTCCGCCGAGTACCATAGCGAGTACCATAAGAAGATGTCCCTCGCGGTATTTCATGTAGACGCCTTCACCGCCAAGCCTTTCAGCGGCAACCCGGCCGCAGTGTGCCCCCTTGAGGAATGGTTAGATGACAAGTTGCTGCTCGCGGTCGCCGCCGAAAACAATCTTTCTGAAACTGCTTATTTCGTTCCACGGGCGGAACATTATGAATTGCGATGGTTTACGCCCCTCTGCGAGGTAAAGCTGTGCGGCCATGCCACGCTGGCATCCGCCTTCGTGTTGATGCAGATTCTTGCCCCTGGGCGCCATTCGGTTCACTTTGAAACCCGTTTCCGCGGCGCACTCACGGTTTCTCGTGATGGCGATTTTCTGGCCATGGACTTCCCTGCTTTACCGCCTTGGCCTTGCGTGAGCTCTCCGGCGGCGCTCCTCGCAGGTCTGGGAAAGGCCCCTGAAGAGGTTTTCCAAATCGAAGACAACTACTTTGCGCTGTACCGGCGCGAGGAAGATGTCAGAAATATCCGTCCCGATTTCAGCCTTCTTGAGCAACTCCATCCCTTCGGAGTCGCAGTCACAGCCCCGGCGGACGATGCCGATTTCGTTTCCCGCTACTTCGCGCCCAGCTATGGCATTCCCGAGGATCCTGTAACTGGGTCGACTCATTGCTCGCTGGCTCCTTATTGGAGTCGCCGCCTCGGAAAGGCTATCTTGCACGCGCGTCAAATCTCGGCCCGAGGCGGAGAGTTGTGGTGCGAGGTAAAAGGAGATCGAGTCATACTTAAAGGTCAAGCGGTGCTGAGTCTGCGCGGCGAGCTGGCGATTTGAACGCTAGCGTCCCATGCCCAACGGCTCCGGCCATCCCTCCGACTTGGTATTCTGCCAGGTGTATAAATTCGCACCGGCCAGGATATTAACAATCGGGAAGCCCTCACAATGTTTGCGAGTGGCTGCCTGCTGCGTGCGTTTGTTCAATACAACGCTTTCTCCCCCGGCGGCCGCGTCTTCCATCGCCGGTGTACCCAGAGCCACTGCTCCGGATACTTCCTCACATAGTCTTCTATGATCAAATTGAATTTCTGCGTGTTGGCCTTGATATCGGCTTCCGGGTCGCCGGTGCGCACCAATTCCACCGCCGGATCGAACCGCAGCCGGTATTTCCCCAGTGCCGCATCCCAGATCGTGAACGTCGGCACCACAGCCGCATCAGTCTTCAGCGCAATCCGCGCCAGCCCGCTTGCGGTGCATGCCGGAATGCCGAAAAAATCCACAAAGATTCCCTGCGGCGGAGTCATGTTCGTATCCATCAACATGCCCACCACTTCGCCCGCCTTCATCGCCGAGAGCAGCCCCCGCACAAAATCGTCTTTGTCCACGGCCTTGTTGCCGTGCATGGTGCGGTAACGCAGGATCAGCCGGCCCAGATATTGGTTGTCCATGCCGCGCATGATCACGTGCATCCAATGCCCATGCATCGACAACACAAAAGACGAAAGCTCCCATCCCCCAAAGTGCCCGGCGAACAAAAGCACGCCTTTGCCGAGGGCGTGCGCACGTTCGTAGTTCTCGAAGCCGTCAAACACCACGACTTCGTCAACGTTCTCCCGCGTGTACTTGGGAAAGTGGCAGACCTCGGCCAGTTGGCGTCCCAGGGAGGAAAACTCTCCGCGCAGAATCCGCGCCCGCTCCGCCTCAGTTTTTTCCGGAAACGCCATGCCGAGATTGCGCATCCCCACCTGCCGCAATCGCACGTGCAGAAGATAAACCACCCCAGCCAGGCCAATGCCAATGGCCCGCGCCAAAGGCCGCGGCAACGCACCGAGAATTTTAATGAACGGCCAGGCTGCCGCGTACTCAAGTCGCTGCCGCATCGGGAAGCGTGACGGTACCACCGTCAAAAATTATTTGCAAACAAAGTGGACGGGCACTCACAGCGTTGTCATCCCGAGCGAAGCGAGGGAACCTTGGTGTTTGCCGATGCCGGCGATACACATGGCGCAGGCAAGAACCAAGATTCCTCGCTGCGCTCGGAATGACAGCCTGAAGAGAAACACCTACTTCGCCGCTTCCTGCGCCCACTGCGCCAACGCAGTCAAAAACGCATTCGCTCCCGCTGGCGGATCGATCTCTCCAATCAGCGAAGTCCGGAACGGCACCATGCGTCCATAAAACTCGCGCGTGCTGTCTTTATCCTGCTTAATCTGCGCTCCGTTCAAGCTCACTCCGGCAAACAGCCCGCGCGCACGCGAATAGGTCAGCACTTCAGCCCGCATCTTCCAATCCGTATTTCCCTCGGCGTGGCGTCCAACCGGCCCCGCCGCAACCGATGCATCCGCACCCAGCGCGAACTCGCTCGAGAGCAGATGCTTCATCCCATCTTTGTTCATGATCAGCATCACCAGGTCTACCGCCTGCCCGCCGATCTGAAAGCCGACGCTGCCGCCGGTTAAAGTGAAAAACGCCGGAGCGCTCCATCCCTTCGGCGTACGGCAACTCGCCAGCCCGCGCCCATATTTCGCCCCGACAATAAATCCGCCCTTCAGCATCGAAGGCACCACCGCCACGCACTCCGCCGACCCTAACACTTCCTGCGGAATACCTTTGTCCGGGGCGCCCTGAATATCGTTCAGCACCTGCGCCGCCGCATCAATCCGCTCCGCAACCTTGGTTTCCTCATCGGCCGCAAAAGAGGCGGCACACATCGACAGCAGCACGATCATAGACAGCAAAACTTTCTTCATGATCCCTCGCAGAGACATCTTCAAGATTTCTGGCTCAAGATTTTCTGGGAGCTTGGCCTCCAATTGTAAATCAGGAACCGGCGACGCCCGCGCCGGCGTGTGATATATTCTGCTGGTTATCTGTTCGCTCCTCCCCCTTTCGCTTTACCCACGCGGCGGTTTCGCCCCAATTTCCGTTCGCGTGCCGGGGCCCTGATGCAATCAAGCTTATTCGATTCAGGCTTTGAGGAGATCGCATGAAAAACCACACTCGCCTCCACGTTCAACAATCGTCCATTTGGTTTTCCTTCTGCCTGCTGGCACTCGTCGCCGGCACCGCCCACCTAACCCACGCGCAAACTGAAACCGTGATTGCTTACACCAATATCACCTTCGCTGGAATGACTTCCGATTCTGCGGGCAATCTTTATGGCGTAACCAACACCGGCGGAAACTCAGCCAACTGCGGTGCCGATATAGGCTGCGGCACCGTTTTCGAACTTTCTCCCGCCGGCGGAACGACCTGGACGCAAACGACAATCTACAACTTCCAGAACCTCGCCGACGGCTCCCTTCCTTTTGGAGGGCTGATCTTTGATGCCGCCGGTAACCTGTACGGCACCAACACAGGGGGCGGAACGTACAACGCCGGCGTGGCCTTCAAACTCTCTCCCGGATCCGGAGGTTCCTGGACGTTCACGCCGCTCTACTCGTTTGGCCAATCGAACCAGTCGGTTCCCCCGAGTTCCCCGCTGACGCTGGACGCAGCAGGAAATCTGTACGGCATCACGCTAGGCGGAGGCCGCTATTTCTATGGATCCGCCTTTAAGCTGTCCAAGGTCGCGGGAGTTTGGAAGGAGCAACTTCTGCACAGCTTTGGCGGACCGGGCGACGGTGCGCAGCCCTACGGGCCACTGGTCATCGACGCGCAAGGCAACCTCTACGGCACAACTTTGGCCGGCGGATCCACAACGTGGGGAATTGTCTTTGAATTGTCCCACCAGTCTACGGGAGCCTGGACGGAAAATCTTCTCTACACCTTCGCGAGCGGCGGCAGCCCCGAAGCCGGATTAATCTTGGACTCTGCCCACAATCTCTATGGCACTACTACCACAGGTGGTGCTCATGGGGCCGGCGGCGTTTTCCGCCTCACTCGCGTCAGTCAAAACGGAAACTTAGTGTGGAAATACATCCAGCTTTACAGTTTCACCGCCGGTGCCGATGGTTCAAACCCAGCCTCGCCGCTTACCTTCGATGCTTCAGGAAATCTATATGGCACCGACGCAGCATATGCAAACAGCTGCCAAGGCTTCTACGGCTGCTGGCAAGTTTACAAACTCTCTGTCGGCTCGAACGGATTGTGGCAAATCGCCGCTCTTTATCCGATCCCTGCCCAGAGCGATCCTGCGAATGGAAGTCTGGTTCTCGACTCGTCCGGCGACATTTTTGGCACAGGGTATGACAACCAATACCTTAGCGGGGCCGAAGTATACGAAGTGACTCAGTAGCCTGAAAGAATTTTGGAAGGCTGGAGACAAAAAAATCGGGGCTGAAAGTAGTGACCCTAATCGCCACTCTCAACCCCGTCTCCCAGGTTCTGTGGTAGGTGAAGCGAGTATGCCGCGCACTCGCTTTCCCTGCAAGATCACCAAGGTCATTGTCCCAAAGTTACCGAGATGTTGCAGCCGCTAGGTACTGGATACTAGCTACTGGATCCTGCCTTACTTCGCCGCCACCAGCGAATGCGTAATCGCGTGCACCGACAGCGCAATCCGGTTCTGTACGCCCACCTTGCGCATTAATTTCGCCACATGCGCCTTCACCGTGCGCTCTTCAATTCCTAACTGTGCCCCAATCTCTTTGTTGGAGCGTCCCGCCACCAGCATTTCCAGCACTTCTTTCTCGCGATCCGTAAAGGTCACCCGGCCCGCCGGAAAAATCCTTCCCGGCGCCGACGACACGCGCTCGATGAACATCGATAGGACTCTGCGCGGCGCCCACACCGATCCCTGACTCACAATCCGAATGGCCTGCGCGAATTCCGCAGGAGAAGCCGCCTCGTCCACATAGCCCTTGGCGCCGGAAGCGATCGCCTTCAGAATAGTCTCTTCGTCCACGCCCGAGCCGGTCACGATAATGCGAAGATCAGGCCGCGTCGCCTTCAGGCTGGCCATCACATCAAAAAGGTTTTGCCCGGAACGGTTTCCCAGCAGAATCAAATCCACGTCCTGCAACGTGGAAATCTCAGGCAGGCCGGCGGAGATTAGTTCGAACTCAGGCTCTGTATCGAACAGAGCGCGAAATCCCACAAACCTGAGTGGATCGCTCTCCACTACGGCAATTTTGATGATCGGTTTTCTGGCTACGGCTGCTTTCATAGGTTTCCCTGTGGACGTAATTACGTATCAAGAGCATAGCGGCAAATCCTTGCTGTGCAAAGAGAACGTGACCGAAGTTGAATTACGGGAGTAACATAAAAAAAGGAATTCATAAGGACTTTCTCAGCGGAGATTGGCGGCTTAATTCTTGCGCCCACCGCTGGCGGAGAACATTCAGAATGACAAAAAGTGGCACTCGTTCTTTCGTCGTGATTCTTAGCTTCGCCCTTACTGCAGCTAATATTCTTCTGCCGGCGACGCCTCTAGCCGCTCAAACCTCCAGCACCTACCAACCCAAATTTGCCGGCGATCCCGCCCGCTCCGATTCGGAAGCTGCCGCGCTCGGCTATATGCGCGTGGTTCTGCGCGCCCAGCACCGCTTCGAAAAACAATACGGCCACTTCGCTACTTCCCTCGCCGAACTCGTCCACTCCGGATCGTTCACCAAGCGTATGGTCGACCCCAACCGCGGCGACTACAGCGCCAGTTTCAAAGGCAAGAAAGACAGCTTCGTCTTAACCATGACGCCGCAGCATCTCGACCCCGAGCACCGCTCCTTCTATGCCGAAGATGACGGCAAAATCCACGCCGAAGAAGACAAACCCGCCGACGCGAGTTCTCCCATAGTGAAATAACTCTCTCGCCCCTGTCATCCTGAGCGAAGCATGAACTTCGCGCATGCGAAGTTCATGCGAAGTCGAAGGACCCCTTGCACCTAGGCAGCTCCCATCGACCCAGGAGAGGCATTTCCACCATCGGCCACGCCTGCAGCCAACCTTCGGTTTATGATGTAAGAAGAAATTATCCTAGGAAACCAAACGGAGGAACCATGACACCCAACATCGGCGCACCAGCGCCCGAATTTACCCTCAAAGATCAAGATCAAAAAGAAGTAAAGCTGAGCGACTTCCGCGGCAAGAAGCCCGTCGTTCTCGTCTTCTATCCCCTCGACTGGAGTCCGACCTGCACCAAAGAGCACGCCTGCATGGTCAACGATAAGAAACAATTCGAAGATCTCAACGCCCAAGTGCTCGGCATCAGCGTCGACAGCGTCTGGTCCCACAAAGCCTACGCGGATAAGATGGGCATCCACTACCCGCTGCTAGCCGACTTCCACCCTCGCGGCGCCGTCGCCGCCAAGTACGGTGTCTATCTCGAAGACAAAGGCATCACCGGCCGCGCCATCTCCATCGTCGACCGCGACGGCAAACTAGCCTGGCACAAAAACTACGACATCCCCGTCGTCCCCGATATCGAGGAAGTCTCAAAAGCTCTGGCTGCAGTGAAATAGGAAAGTGAGATGCCCACGTGATGCAACGCGAAAGATGCCTACTTCGGCTCGGCTCTACGGAGATACAAGTTGTGATCGGGGTCGTCATCCAGGTAAACAAATCCACTCGCGATGTAGCAGCCTGGAAGCCCAGGGGTCCTTACGTTATCGGAGGAGTAATTCGCAATTAAGGCCCCCTGGAGATCAACTACCTTGATCATCCCCGTGATCATCCCGCGGTTGAGAAAACTGACGGCCAGCTTTCCAGGAGCGGCCTTTATGCTCTCCGCAATTAATCCGGCATCGGGAGGATCAATTCGTAACTTGCGGACAACCTCGCCTTTTGGCGAGATTACGTAGACTAAGGCAGGTGACGCCGCCCGCAGCAGATAGGCGTTCCCATCTGAACCGAGGGCGGCATCACCACGCCACACGAGTGTGTTACCGGAGTTCGTGTAGTCGGGGGCGAAGCCCGGCTCGCCCACCTCAGCCCTCCGCCGTGAATCCTCGTCCTCCGGTTCATAGATCTCCTTGATCAATTTGCCGCGGGCATCGAACACACCAGTAAACGGTCGCCGACCATTGCTTATCCCGGTGGTACCGCTCAGCAGGAACCCCCCTGACTCAAAAACAGTAATCTGGTAAGGGGTAAAGCCGGTCGACTCGACCCTTGTCTTCGATTTGAGCGATCCGCCTTTGTCAAATTCTACAACGTACACCGCCCCATCGGGCATGAAACCAGCCTGATAGACTTCACCCTCACCGCTAACAAAAAAGTCCTTCCCCCAAATGTCCGCGAACGCGTCCGTGACGTGGAAAGTCGCCGCTGGCCTGCCCTCCGGATCGATTTTCTCTATCGGTATTTTGCTTTTCCCATGGTGCATCCGGTTCATATCGGCATCCATGAAGCGAACATAGATGTCGCCTTGATCATCGCACCTCCCCTTACCAACCAGCATGCCCACGAGCGGTATTCTGGCGGTTGCCGTCAACTGCAACATCCCCGACGCATCGGAACTAGCCGGGCCAGCATTCGGAGCGGCCGTTTTGTTTTGAGCGCTGACCAAGGAAACCGCACACACACCAAAAAGAAGAATCATCCCGAGTTTCATCGTCCGCCTCCAGAATTAGCGCGCTTGCACACAACGAGGAATACCCTCCGATGCGGAGGCTTGATTCACATGGACTTGTAGACATTAATGATCCCTGCCCTCCAAGGTACCGCGTTACGAGAAATGTAACTTATTTTCTAAATCCGTAAACATCCAGATTAGGAGCGTCAAAGCAGCCGCTAACCGCAGGCCCTCGCCTTCACGAGCCGTCATGTCCCAGCCTTAACCTCGGCCGCCTTCCCTCCCCGATAACTCACCACCAGCGGCTTCCCCCCATTCGGATATCTCACCGTTTTTCCGTCCTCGCCGCTGCCTGCTTCTGGCACTCCCATCCCTACCGCGAAATCCGCCTGCAATTCATCCATCCCCGGCTTCACTTCATGCTGCGCAATCGCCTGCCACACATCCGCCGGCCAGTGCTTGTACAAATCATGCGGGTCTTCCACAAAAAACATCTCGTCGGAATAAATCTTGAACTGACCCTCCAGTTCATATCCGATCGGCACCGCGTAGCTCTTTCCGTCTTTTTGAAAGATAGCCATTACTTGCTTCTTTCCGGCCGCGCTGTCGGCGAGAACATCCTTGATCTCCAGCCGCTCAATCGGCAACAACAGACCGGCCTCCTTGCCAAAGTCCGCTTTCTTACGCGCCGCATCGTACGGATAATAGGTATACCGATATCCTTCCTTCACCCACACCGGCTGCTGCGTCAACTGTTTCGCCGACCTCAAATCGAACGGATACAACTTCTTCGGCGTGACGTAGTAATCCGCATTCGAATACCCGGCATTCTTCGCCGCCTTTTGCTTCTGCGCCGCAACATAATCTTCATGCCGCTCATAAAGGATGTACCCCGCGCGCACCCCGGCCACCACAATGGCCAGCGCGAGCGCAATCTGAATCTTCTTCTTCGCCTCTTCACTCATCATGCAGGAATTCTCTCCAATCTCAATTCGTGCTCGCCGGCATTCCGTCGTGCTAAACTGCGCCCATTGCGACGTTAGGAGAAGTCCATGCTAAGAATTTCAACCCCTCTCACTCGCCGTCTCGCTTGGCTCGTCCTGCTCCCGGCTTTTACCTCTGCCCTAACCGCTCAACCGGTACCCTGTTCACCAGAGAAGGCCCTGCTCTCAACTACCGACTCAGCCTACTCCGACGCCATGGAACTCCAGCGGCGGCTGCAAAAACACAACTTCACAGTCCGCTGCATCTTCCCCACAAAATTCGGCAGCTTTTTCATGGTCGATCACAACGGCATTCTGGAGAGCACAGTCGAAGGCGAAGCCTGTTTCAGTACGAATTACGGAGGCATCGACGTCGTTTTCCTACCCAAGCCTCAAACCTTCGCCGAATTCGAAATCACTGAACGCCGCAAAGGCTCAGGCTACCTCTACCGCTTTACCGGCACACCCAGCGTCTCAGCAGGAAACAAATTCAAATTTGGCACCGCCGCCCGCCAATACTTCCTGAAGCACGACAACTACCTCATCATCGTCAGCGACGATCAACTCGTTTCCCACCTGCAAGCCGTCTTGGCCGAACCCTAAAGCGTTCTACTCTGTGAACCCCTGCGTCCCCTGTGTTAAAGATTTTAATCGGCGATCGTGGCAAAGATTTTAGCCGTCATCACTGATACACTAACCGTAGAACCCTATGCCCGCAGTCACCGAACAAGACGTCCTCAGCGCTCTGAAAAGTTGCTACGATCCCGAGATCCCCGTCAACATCGTCGACCTCGGCCTCATCTACTCCGTCAAGTTCGCCGCCCCACCCGGCGACAGTCCCGAGCAGGACAAACAAGACGTTACCGTCGACCTGACCCTGACCTCACAAGGCTGCCCCGAGCACGTCAACATCAGCGCCCAGGTGAAATCCCGACTCGAGCAGCTCTCCGGCATCCGCGACGCTACCGTAAATGTCGTATGGACTCCCGCTTGGACCCCGGAACGCCTCAGCCCCGACGCCAAAAAACAACTCGGCATCGAGTAAAGTCAGAAGGCAGAATTCAAAATGCATAGGTAAGTCTGACCTCTTTATTCTTACTTCTGACTTTTGCATTCTTACTTCTGCATTCTAACTTCTGATTTCAGCATTCGACCTACAGCTCTTCCCACGCATCCATCGCGCTACGCCCCGCCGCATCCGTAATCCGCTTGCCCGCATTCGCGGCCATTTCCATCACCTGCATTCCGCGATCGAAATAGCCGGGCAGAGACGCCCTCACCTTATCAAATTTCTCCGGATACTCCGCCGCCAGCACCGCCAGCGCCACTCCTCCCGCCAGCACTCCGCCGGCATACCTTTTCTTCAAAAACAAGATCGTTGCCGCCGTAACCGACGCCGCCATTACCGCTTTCTTCCAGCTATCCATGTCTCCCCCGCGATATTTCTTCTTCCCGCGATTGTACCCGCCCCTTCATGATTTACCCACATCTCTCCGATGCCCGTTCCAGCCCAGGCGTTGTCGCGACCGGTAACTCTCGCGCACCACCCCGGCAAAACTAATTCTTCGATTCACAACCTGAACTCTACCCTGTGTTCCCCCTGCTAAAGGGTAGTGATGCAATTTGACTTTTTACGACATTGTCATCCTGAGCGTAGCCGTTTTTCAGGCGTAGCGAAGGATCTCCCGCTTAACCGGCCCAACGCGTAAGCCAAACTGCATCACTACCCGTTAAAGGTTCTCCTTGACTCGTATTGCTATAATAACTATTAGGAATTAAGCGCAAAACGACTAAAGCCATACGATTCCAGCGCCACGGTTTTTCACTCTCAGGAGCACTCCATGTCGAAGCGCCGTTCCAAATCCACCCAGTCACGCAAGCCAAATCATCCCAACACCAAACGCGTCGGCGAGCACTCCGAAGCCGTATTCCTCTACCGCGCCAGCCAGCGCCAGTTCGCCATCTGCAAGCCCTGCGGAGACAGCGAGCGCTACGATTTCATCCTCGACAACCGCCCCCGCCTCTGAGCCTGCCCTGAGCGAAGCCGAAGGGTCCATCTCAGCCGCATCCAGAACCTGCCCTGAGAGAGCGATAGCGACCGAATGGGTCAAATGCACCGAAAAACTCCGCGCCGGGGCCTACGAAACCCGCGCCACCTACTCCGTCGGCAAAGGCGCCGTCTACACCAAACGCGACATCGATTTCATCGCCGCCCATAGCCTGTCCTGAGCGGAGCCGAAGGATCGTCCCCCTCGACATCTGGTACATCATCCCCGTCGAAGTCTGCACTCCCCAACCCATGCTCCGCTTCTACCCCCACCGCCAAGCCAGAAAGATGCGCCTCGAAAAATACCGCGAAGCCTGGCACCTGCTAGATCCCCCAATCCCAAATCCGCCGATCACCATCCACGCGTGTATAGACCCGGACTATCCGGAAGAAGACCCTCTCGACAGCGAAATAGCGTAGGCCTAGTTAGCTAGGCCGGTTTACGTTAACAATTTCTGCAAAAAGGGTGTTATATTGTCCTAATTTATTTTACGGAATTAGGTAGGAACCTATGAGCCCACTCAGGGAGCTGGCCATTTGGGGCGGAATTGCACTAGGAGTTTTTCTGACTCTCTATTTCGTGGCTAGATGGAAATATAAAGGTAAACCCGTTACTCAGGCGGCCGTGCTCATCTTCTGTGTCGTAGTCGCAATTTTCATCGATGAGCGACTTGTCGGGTTTGTTCAGCTGACAGGCTTCTGGGCCGCGATCTATCGCGTGAGTTACTCCCTAAAATGGGAAGCTCTAGCGTTGTCCGCCGCCGCCGTAATTTCTGGACTTTACTATTATAAGGAGCTTAGGGACAAAGACAAGTTCACTACTAACTCCCTTTTCACCGCCGTAACATCGACGTTTGTCGGAATCCTTTTCATAATATTTGCGATAGGCCTTCTTGTCGGTAGCCTCTGGGCACCGTCGGAGTCTTTGGAGCTGGCGTTGTTCTTCGCGCATTTCTTGTGTGTCTGGGTAGTATCAATCTGTTTTCTGGCAGCAGATCGAGCGACTTGGACAGGGGTGAAAGCCGAGCATGACACGAAATTTGACGTTCGGAATGCTTCGATGCTGAACTACTTCTTGGCAGATTGGCCCACGTTTATTGGGTTCTCTCTCATGGGCTTATTCTGTTTGGTCCATTTTGTGGAGCACACCTTTTTCCCGCGCTGGTGGTTACGGCACATGTACAAATTCGGCCTAAACCCGCATGGGGTTGATATGTGGATGTCGCAGGGGTACTTCATGGGTGGTGCTATTGCCTTTCAGTTTCTGGCGTCGACGACTATCTACTTGATTGTGGCCTGGGGAAAGATAAAAATGCAGGGCCTCAACCCGGTGGTGGAACTCCCTCAGGACGAGGGTTCGCGAGGGCAGAACGGTTTGATGAAGGCGGTATAATTCTGGAAGCGGAGTTTCAAAGCTATGGGAATTTGCGGATACAACGACAAAATCGGCGGCGGTATTCAACTGCTCGTGGAAGGTATGATCGACGCCCTGGAAAAAAAAGCCGCAGCGTCGACGACTGACGAAGTGCTGGCTCTGGAACTTGTGGAACTAGAAGCGATGATTTCGGTGCTTGGAGCGACGGAGGGGGAAACGCTGCCGACTATGTTCGCGGGTCTTGATATTTTGGCGAAGGCGCTGTTTTCGGCTGTACGAGCGGAGCTTCTCTCCTCACGAAATCGGAGTCTTGCGGTCGCCTGCAGACGAATCGGCGGAGAATTCGTCGATTTACTGGCGGAAACCGAAGCGAAAAGTCAGCAGATGAAGAAATCCCAGGAAGCCCAAGCCTCTCCGGCCGATCTCGCGGAAGCTCTAGCTGAGTGGGCGCTATCAAGAAGCAGGGGCGCTCTACGGGAAACCGCTGAGGTTGCGGCCGACCGCAGCGTCGCCCGCTAAACCTCGGCCTTGCCTTCTCAGACTGCGAGGGACCGAACCGCCGGTTTTCTCTTCGCCTGTAAGTATCCAATGCCATAGACAGTGCAACTCACTGCAAAGCAAACGAGCAGTGGGAACCACGCATACTTGGCGTTCCATATCACGGCATAAATCCCGAGCCCAATGCCTGACCCCGCCCCCAGCAGCATGCTTAGCACCGCCCAGCGTGACGACGGACGGGTGCGGAGGAAAAGCACTCCGAAAACCAATGGGAAAAACGAAAGCTGTGCCGAATAGAACGCCAAGAGCAAGTTGACGAAAAGTTCGCCTCCATTTGGGATCGAATGATCGAACACAAATAGCGCGACGATAATCGTGGCCAGCGATAATAGGCCAAAGACCCTGCCAACGTTGATTATGTAACGGGCCCTTGCCGTAATTGCTCCTACGTCCCCCGCATCCAAGAGACGCTGGCTGGAAGGGTAAGAGTCGTACGCAAACGTATAGATCACCCCAACCATAAACGAATCAACAGTCGATAGCATTATAGAAACCACGCTAAGGATGAACGTGTATGCCACAAGGTGGTCCGAGCTGTTGGCTGACTGCAGGAGGTGTTGAGGAAGGTTAACTAGGAGATCGGTTGCGTCGACTCCCGTAACGGCCTTAGTCACAAGCAACCCAAAAAAAAGAGAGAGCAGCCACGTGAAGGGCGACTCTAGCGAGTAAGTCAGGAGCCCCCTCCCTATATCGCTCCGAAGGTCGTGTCCCGGACGCAGAGAAGGCTTGACCGAAAGCAACCGCTGCCAATTTGTTAGGTCCACGAACTGAAAGCACAGGGGGAGGATTATAAGGGACACGAGGCCCGGAATTCCGAAGCCGGTTAAATCGAAGAAGTTCCAGGGTGCCGAATAGGAGGTCCGCCGCGAGAGAAGAAGAAGCGCCAAGACGCACATGGCTGCGAGCATAAGGACAGTTAATGCATTCAACACCAGCCCGGACCTTGCACCGAAGGCCCCCCAAAAATTTACTCGGAAGAATGTACATCGCCTCGTGTACAGGATGAGAGGTACGTATAAAATGCAAACCGCGCAAGCGGCCTTCAGTGACGGCGGAATCCCGGCAGCCGATGTCAAGATCGCACGCAAGAAATAGAGCGAGATGCCGAAAATACCGATATACGAAATGGCCAACTGAAGTTGATCCGTGCGCATGGAACTCAGTTGGCCGCCGTAGGCGATATAGCCATATACAATTAGAGAAACAACGACTATGAAGGCATAAACACCTTTGCTTCCGCCCGCCACCGATAGAAGCACTCGGGAGCCGAAGTAAAGTTCGGCTACTGCAAAACCAAGCAGACCTATGATGGTCAGGTAAGACGCCATCCTGCGAACCGACTGGCCGTACTGGTTACCCAGAAATCCGTGGAGGGTCTGGTCGTTTCCGATGAACCCCTGATAGCGGCTCGAAGCCAGATAAAAGAAGAAAATTCCTATGCCCCAACAAACGGTATTCACAATCGGAACAAAGAAAAAATTCGCGGCACCCCAGATCAAGAAGGGATATATGGTGCTCATCTGAAAGGCGTACGCGATCGACGACGTCGAGAACATCGTTACATCGGCACGACGATGTGCGGTGAAGAAGTCATCCGGGTAAAGAAGATCCTTCCGGCGTACGGAAAGGGCAGCGGCTAGGTAGAGTGCGACAGGAGCTGCGATCACAAGGACACCCAACATAGGCACCTCCTCACTACCATTACTCCAATCAAGGATTTTTCACATACTCTACGCCGACGGCCCCTTCTTTGCTACCAGGGCCCGGAACAACTCATTCTCAACCCTATTCTCCCGCCGCCTTCTTCACATCCTCAAACTGATTAATCTCCACAGTCCCCTCCGGAAACCGCGCCGTGATCTTCAACTCTCTGCCCATCGCCTTCACAAAACTCTGCAGCGTGCTCACGTACATGTCGGCGCGGTGCTCCAGCTTCGAGACCGCAGCCTGATTCACTCCCAATATTTTCGCCAGATGCACCTGCGTCATCTCCCGCGCCTCGCGCAGCCGATGCAACGGCATCTCCGCACGATATTTCTCGGTCAGAAAGACGGGAGCGCTCCCGCGCTTCAGGCGACATTTTTGCTTCCAGCTCTCGAAAATTCCTGGCCATTTCTCTCCATCGGACGCAGAACTGTTTCACACCAGAATTAAAGCCGGCCCCTCCAATAACCCGGCTTCCGCTTGCTGTGTGCAACCGCCAGGATAGTGACTAATTCAGGATCGTCGAGGTAAACCACGGCGAAGGGAAAGCGCTGCACGACAAACCGGCGCGTTCCCTGCAGGTATTTCGGACATCGTTGCGGCGCCTCAGCAATAACGCGAATCGCGCTCGATACGGCCGCGCGAAAATCCGAAGATGCCAAAGGGTTTTGGTTGCGATACCACCGGATTCCGTTTCGAAATTCTTCCCGCGCTTCAGGATGAAATTGAAACGGCTTACTCTCCATCAGGGAACTCTTCAGCCAACTCCCTCAACACCTGCTCCCCCGGAATGGTCTTTACCCGCCCCGAGCGAATCTCATCCACCCGCCGCTTGATCTCTTCTTCCCAAGCCGCCTCGACCCCTTCTCCAGCCGGTTCGTCGTCGAGACTCTCAACCAGGCGATCAATCAGCAACCCGCGTTCCCGCGTGGAAAGGCCAAGCGCCTTCTCCAGCAGTTCCGAAACCTGCGGCGTCATCTGTGCCATAACACCTCGCTATCGATTGATCTTACACCCACCTCACAAACCGCAGAGAACAATAGCTTCTTTCCCTTTCAACAACTTACCTCCGCCCAATCCCCGAACCAACCGCTAAACCCCATTTTTCCCCCGTTCGTTGAGATAAAGATGCGCATCTCCTTACCCTCCAATAGGATTACCCAAGACCAACACCTAGGGAAAAGTGTACGAACCAGACTTTGTAAACCAGGTTCAATCCCCAGGGAGAGCCACAGGTTGTCGGTTGTTGTGAACTGGGTTTTGTGGACGAGGATCTTCAGTGAAGCCAAGGCAAATTTCCGCCCGAGTCTTTCCTTGAGGCCGAAGACCCAACACCCGAACCGAAAACTTAGAAGCTAAAAGCCAGGAGCTAAGAGCCAACATGCGCAAGCCGATCAAGTACGTAGAAAAAGCAGTCACCGTCGCCGCCAAAGGCGCTTGGGTAGTGTTCGACCGCGTGAATCGCATCAAACAAAACCCTTCGCCCACCCCGAAATGGTCCGACAAGCCTCTGCTCAAGTCCTACGAAAAATCCAAACCACCCCTCGGCTGGCCCCGCTCCACCGATTCGCTCTGCCCCAAGTGTGTACCCGAGATCCGCCAGCAGATTCTCGACGGCAAACTGCCGCACGAAGTTTTGATGAACGAAAAAATCGGCGAGATCAAAGCCACCATCATCGAGCGCGACGGAAAAATTCTGATGGTGAAAGATTGCCCCAAGCACGGCCACTTCGAAGACGTAATGTCGATCGACACCAATTTCTCGAGGCATCTTGAAGATGTCTTCCCCGGCCGCGACATCGCCGCGCATAACGACGAGAAACTGCATCATCACGGCTCTTCGACAGTGAAGTATGGGCGCGGTTCCGTGCTGACCATCGATCTCACGAACCGCTGCAACATGATGTGCGATCCCTGCTTCATGGACGCGAATCAGGTCGGCTTCGTCCACGAACTGCAATGGGAAGAAATCAAGACCATGCTCGACAACGCGATCACCATCAAGCCGCGTCGGCAAATGAGCGTGCAGTTCTCCGGCGGCGAGCCCACGTTGAGCCCATACTTCCTCGACGCCGTTCGCTACGCCCGCAAAGTCGGATACAACTCCGTGCAGGCTGCCACCAACGGAATCGAATTCGCAAAAAGTTTTGAGTTCTGCCAGCAAGCCGTTGAAGCCGGAATGCGCTACGCCTACCTGCAATTCGATGGCATCGGCAACGCCGCCAACGCTCACCGCATGGTCGGCAACTTGTTCGACGTGAAGCTGAAGGCAATCGAGAACCTGCACAAAGCCGGGGTCGAGATCGTCCCGGTCGTAACTATCGTCAACGGCATCAACAACGAGCAAGTTGGGCGCATTATCAAGTTCGCGCTCGACAATCCAAGAACAATCAGCTTCTTATCGTTCCAGCCCGTAAGCTTTACCGGACGGGACGAAGCCGTCACCGACGACCGTCGCCAAGCCCAGCGCTACACGCTGAGCCACCTGGCCCATGACGTAAAAAATCAAACCGGCCTAGGCGAGCCAAGCCGCGACTGGTTCCCGATCTCCTTCATGGGAACCTTCAGCGACTGGGCCGATCTCATGCACGCCAACGACGTAAAAAACGACTGGGGCCAACTATCGTGTGGTTGTCATCCAAATTGCGGGACGGGGATGGCGGTGATGATTGATAAGGAAACCAAGGAAGCGGTTCCGGTTACTGCGTTTTTGGCGGGCGATCAGCTCGCGAAGGATATTGCCAAGGTGAACGATGCGGCGCGCGGGAAGTTCTTGACTGTGGTCGGCATGGCGCTGTGCCTGATGAAGAATTACGACCCGTATCAGGCACCGACGCATTTCAAGCTGATGGATCTGTTGCGGAAGTTTGACAAGAACTTTAACGCTACGGGAAAGAATTATGGCAAGGTTGGTCCGGACCGGACAGTTGACGATGTGATGAAGCGGCGGCAGGACCGGTGGAATTTCCTGTTCATCGCGGGCATGTGGTTCCAGGATCTGTTCAACTACGACTTCCGGCGGACCGAGCAGTGCATTATTCCTTATGCAACGCAGGAGGGCGAGATTTCGTTCTGCGCTTACAACACGGGTGTGGGATGGCGGAACATCATCGAGAAGATGCACATGACGGCCACGCTGACCAAGTGGTATGAAGAGCACGGTCGGCACGAGATTTTTGCGGGTGGCAAGAAAGTAAAGATGGATGATGAGACGCACTCACTTCTGCTACGCGAAAACATTGTGACGACGGAACTGCAGCACGATCTGGATAATCTGGGGATCGCGAAGAACGCGCGCGAGGAGAAGAAGCGGGCTAGGGATGCGAAGGCGGCGTTGGCGGTCGATCACTCGGCAACGCCGGTTCCGGGACATCGCGGACCGCAGAAGAATGATGAAGCTTACAACGCGCGCATGGCTTCGCTGTATCGCGAAGTCGTGTTGAAAGAGAAGCCGGCGGTAGCAGAGAATGGATTCATTCCGCTAGGCGCGCTGGGCAAGGCAAACGGCGGAATCGCTCCAGCTCCGAAGCCGGAGGTTGCGGAGCCGGTCGCGGGGGATTAACTTTCAGCCGTCAGCAAGACACACGGGCCGCCTGCGGGCGGCCCGATCTATTTTTTGCTTCGAGAGGGACACTTCAAGAGCGCGAACTGTCAGCAGCATCGTGCCCACCCGTCGAAAACCGCGACGTGTGGAACAGCCTCGCTTGTAGTGGTGCAAGGGTGGGCCAGCCCCTCCATTCGACTCGTTTGCTACGGTTTCTCTACCTTGCGATGCCTGGGGGGAGTAAGGGCCCGCCAATGGGCGCACCCACCCTGGGGCAGTGGCACTTGCCCTGACCGTTTCTGGCACATGGAGGTTGGCAGGAGAAGTATTGACCCGCGAGCCATGCCCAATAATCATTCCCCAAAGTTGTTGAATCAAATTGAGCCACAACCGAACTGGTGCCGGGGTGAACAGCGCTGGTAGGGAATCCGGCGTAATTCCCCCGCGAGTTGTAGGCAGAGACCTCAGCCGTAAATTTTGGTAAACGCATTGGAGTGAGCTCCTTGATTTCCTAGGTTAAATTCCGCGAGACACAACTACATCTCCACCGCCGCCGGGTTCTGTCGTCGCTCCTTCGGATAATTCTGGTTCAGCGATCTAGTATGCCACCGAAGCCCACCGAGAATACTGGCTGCCGGTGACATAAGCATCCGCTAAAACCGCCCTCATCCCAACATTGGCAGCAAGTATTTCCGATACAAAATTGAGGCAGAACCCTACCGTTTTCCATTGCATGCTCGAAGGTCAGAGCGTAGTTGTCCTTGCTATTACAGAGCGAAGCTTCGGCGTAAATCCCGGCGTTGTCATTTTGTTGTCCCTCTAAAGTTTGTGCTCTTTCGAACGAGCGTACAAGTTTGTGGCTGATGAACGCATGCTAAAGTCCCCACTCAAGCTAAAAGCAGGCTTGAGTGGGCCACCCGCCCGCCAGCCAGCCGACCTCGTTTTCGGATATTAAGAACAGTTAACGCAACCGGTCGGGCAGCATTGCGGTTCCTTATAGCATTCAATAAGGGGACACGGATTTGTGACAGAGCCATTCACCGGGGGCAAGCAGTGCTCAAGCCCACCGATTCGATGACAGGTGGGAGGGATAGTTACCTTGCAATCTTGCACACAAGCGCCCCCGCTCTTGTAGCATTTTCCGCAGTAGGTACTGCTGGGGAGTACAACACCCTCTGAGCGAACGATACTGTCGGCGATTACGTAATGACCCCGTGTTCGCTCAAGGGAAATTTCGCCGCTAAAGCCAGGTAAAGACATTTTACTTGCCTCCTAATTCGAGTGTCCGAGTATTTGACGATAGTTGCCCTGCCACGCAAATATCTCGCGAAATGCTGCCTCTCAGTCGCCCCATTGCTGCGGTTCACGCGCAGCAGCTCAACCGCCCGCGTGAAAGGCCCGGGAATTACCTTACAACGCGCTAGGCGCGAAGAGGTCCGGAGGATGGCACTGCAAGCAAGAAGGCCCCAAAGGGGAGATGTCTTCGCAAACGTACCAAATAGGTACCCAGGGATAGTCGCATCGGATTACTCCTTCATATTCATAGCAGCAATGTATCTGTTTCTCCCAAGGGAAATGTCCCCCGAAGAGGGCGGCTGGGATTCCCCGCATAGGTAAGACCGCATTCGGGCCTTCGCGGCCCAGAAGGATGCTGTCGCGGTATTTGCACATAGTCTTCGTAAGTGAGGCTTCTGCTGTAAATCCTGGTGTGGTCATTTCAAACACCTCCGAGGTTTGAAGTTTATCGATCATAGTACGGCGACAGCTTCGTCACCAGAAACGGGAACTCATCGCTCACGTCGACGCGCACAAATTGCTTGTCGACAACATCGGTGTTGCGATTGGTATAGGAGAAGACTACCTCCAGAATTTTGCGGGTTCCGCTGAGCGCTGAGGGGCGTGCGTTCACGGCTGTGAGTGAAGAGTTCTGCGCAAAGTACTCGGCCGCTTTGGCGTAGATGGCTTGATAACGGACGGCGAGGTAGTTCAGGGCGCGGTGTTCGTCCATGGCACCGGCGTTATCGGTCATCTGCGTGATGCGGTCGAAAAGTTCGTCAGCCGCCGGAGCAAAATCCTTGGCTGAGGTTTTCTCCGGCTTGGGGATGGACTTGATCAAAGTATCGCGGTCAAAGGAATAAATCTGGTCGAAGACCACGATGGGGACCATCAAGCCGTTGCACATTTCCGGAGGAGCGACGGGACCCTTAATCCCGATCACTACATCGAGATCAAGAGGGCTGGGGTTGGGACGGATGGCTTCGACGAGAAGGTTGAAGTCACTGGGGTCACGCGGGCGCAAGAGGTAGGTCTCCAGTCCCTCGACCGTCATGATCCAACAGACCTGGCGCACCAAGTAACGATTTTCGGGCTTGGTAAGCACCGCGTGAAGCGTCTGGCGATCAGTGAGTCCGGCGGTTTTGTCGCGGCCGGTGGCCTGGGCGAACTCTTTCTCCACGGAGACGCTGGGAAAACGTGCCTCGATGTTGCCGAGCGCATAGACCCAAGAAGGTGGCGTTGTGATGCCACCATTAGCGGCGGGCGCGGTTCCGCAACTCGCGCAGGCTTGGGGTGCGACGGAAGTCGCGGCCGGAGCGACGGAAGACGAAGATTTTGCCGATGTATTGATGGCGGAGGTGCTGGCTGGTTGGTCTTGGACTTCAAGGGCCGGTTGCTCCATTGTGGTGCTCCTTAAAGAAGTTTTTCTATCTCCAAAGTTAGCGCGTGAAGGTCATCCATCTGTTGAGCGCAGCGGCACGTTTCTGGCAACCTCCGCAGGGCTGGATTCCCACCGCGTAGGTCGCTCGCTTGATTACGTCGCCGAGACCAACTTCTTCTTCGATCAGGAAGCCCGGCAGTCGAACGCGATGAGGCTGGCGATCTGGCAGCGGCTCGGTTGCTTCCGGCTTCGCTCTTTTCCTTGTCGTCACTGTTTTCTCCCAGTGGGGCTCATCGCTGCGAATGCGGCCCAAGCATCCAACAGCGGCGGCGCAATCGCTCTACGTCTTAGGCCGCCAGGTTGTGTAACAGCTAACTTAACTTGCGCGGCGCTGGCGCTGGGAAACTCCGACCAGAGCAGCGCAATCGCTCCAGCGACGAAGGGAACTGCCGCGCTCGTCCCTCCGAATGTCTGCGGCTTGCTGTTTGCCGCCAAACTTGTGATGTTGTCCCCCGGCGCAGTCAAGCCATGCCTGCCGATGGAACTGCCTAGATTCGACGCTGCCATTATCCTGCCTTGGATATCGCACGCGGCAACCGGGATCACCCAAGGATGACGCGTGATGACCGAACTGCCCACAGTTCCCTGATTTCCTGCCGCTACCACGACGATTACGTTGCGCCGAGCGGCATAATTCAAAGCTTCTTCCAGTTCGCGCTCGCCGTTCGCCGATGGTTGGGAGACGGCGGCGCTTAGATTGATAACTCGTGCACCGGCATTGACTGTCTCCGCAATCGCTTGCGCGAGTTCCTCCGGCTTCGCGCTGGGCATATCTCCGTTGACCGGCGCGGTTTCAGCGAATATGGGTCGAACTAATAACGTGCAGCCGGGGCAAATCGCCGGAGCAGCGGAACCTCGCTTGGCCAGCAGCATTCCGGCGACGAAGGTTCCGTGCAAACAGGCCAGGCTGCTTGCGGTGGAACAAACGCCGGATCGTTTCCCCGGGACCTGATGAATGTTTTGAACGGCTAGGTCGGGATGGTCGAGGGCTACGGGGCCATCGATAAGTCCGATCTTGATTTCGATTCGGCCGCTCGTGCGCGCCATCAATGGAGTGAGGTTCACTAGATCCAGAGGTCCCATATCCAGAAGCCCTGTGAAACTCCCCTGATTGATGGCAGTTTGTAAGGGACACCGAAAAAGGAGGTGTCAGCGCCGTAGTGCAATTATGGATCTAGTTCCCTGAGATAAGTGGTCAGTGAAAACCTGGGTTCGTTCTTCCCGTTTCGTGAGTAGCTTCGACCAACTTCAGGTTAATGAGTGGAATAGGTCGAGGTCACGACGATCCGGCTTAACTTTCCTCTTGTGGCACGAGATTGTCAAGAAAAAACGGCGGAATCGCGGAGAGTCAAAGGCAACGGACAGAGCCTGCCCTGAGCTTGCCGACGAGAGTGTCCGCTCTACGCGCGGTGATCAAAAGGCAGCGGGCGAGGGCGCCCGCTCCACACGCGGGGCCGCTGTCCCCACATTTGCCGTGGCTGACTCCACATGTCCTGTGGTGGTGTCTCCCTCGGCAACTAGGTGAAGTCCTGTATTGATGCGGGCGGAAAGGCGCTGCTACGGTTAAGGCTTACCGCGGATTAGGTTCGCGGATCGGTCATTTTGGGAGTGTGAGTTATGAAGACTCTGATGAAGAACTTTTTGTTGCTGGCACCGATTTTGTGGGCGGGGACGATTTTTGCGCAGAGTAATGGCGCGCCGCTTTATCCGAGCGATCCGCATCCGGCGCAGGCGCCGAATACGGGGCAGGACCAGGCTCCGCAGGAGATGAATCAGCATACGGGGCAGAACGAACGTGGACAGACTCAGCCTGGGCAGACCGATGCTGGGCAGAACGATGCTGGGCAGAACCAGCCGAACGATATGCCGGTGTTCCGCGTGACGGTGATTGAGCGGACGACGAAGGCGGTGAATTACAGGAACCGCGGCGGGTCGACGGAGGTGGATTTTCGCGGGACGGATTTGATGCCGCAAGTGGGCGGACACGCAAAGGTGGAAGGCAAGGGCGGGCGGTTGACGATCAACACGGAGTTCACGCATTTGCCGCAGGCGACCACGCTGGGCGGTCAGTACCTTACTTATGTGTTGTGGGCGATTACGCCGGAGGGTCGCGCGGTGAATTTGGGCGAGGTGTTGCCGGGCGGCAATGGAAAAGACAAGCTGGATGTGACCAGCGACTTGCAGGCATTTGGAATGATTGTGACCGCGGAGCCTTATTTTTCGGTGACGCACCCGAGTAATAAGGTGATTGCGGAAAATATTGTGAAGCAGGGGACGAAGGGATTCGAAGAGCCGATCGATGCGAAGTTCGATGTGCTGGAGGGTCAGCAGTACACGATCGATATTCCGGCGGAGCAGTTGCCGTCGAGCCAGGCGAGTGTGAAGGTTCCGCTGGATTTGCTGGAAGCGCGGAATGCGGTGGTGATTGCGAAGGCGGCGGGAGCCCAGGAATACTCTCCGGATAGTTTGACCAAGGCAGAAGATATGTTGCAGCGGGCGGAGGATTATTACCAGCGGAAGCAGGGGAGGACTCCGATAGGGACGGCGGCGCGCGGGGCGACACAGATGGCGGAGGATGCGCGCGTGCTGACGCTGCGGCGCAAGGAGCAAGCCAAGATCGATGCGGACCGGCGTGCGCATGAAGAGGCGCAGGCCAGGGCTGAAGCGGATGCGGCGGCGGCGCAGCAGGCAGCGGCGCAATCTCAGGCGCAGTCTGAGGAAGATGCGCGACGGAGAGCTGAGGCTGAGGCGGCACAGGCTCTGGCGCAACAGCAACAGGCTGCGGCATTAGCGGCGCAACAACAGGCGCAGGCGGCAGCGGCGGCGGCACAGGCGGCAGCGGCTCAGGCGGATCAACAGCGCGAGGAAGCGATCCGGCAAAGAGAAGCGATGCGGGCGCGATTGCTGGCGCAGTTGAATCAGGTGTTACAGACTCGGGATACGGCACGAGGATTGATCGTCAGCATGCCGGACGTTTTGTTTGACTTTAATAAATACACACTGAAGCCGGAGGCTCGGGAACGGTTGGCGAGGATTTCGGGAATCGTGCTGGCTTATCCGGATTTGCGGCTGGAGATTGATGGGTATACGGATTCGATCGGCAGCGATGAATATAATCAGACTCTCTCTGACAAGCGGGCCGAGGCGGTGCGGGATTACATTGTGACGTCCGGCGTGTCCATGAATAATGTGGTGGCGCACGGAATGGGAAAAGCCGATCCAGTCGCCGACAACAGCACGGCGCAGGGGCGGCAGTTGAACCGGCGCGTGGAGATGATTGTATCCGGCGACGTGATTGGAACGCAGGTGGGACCGGGTGGCGATGCGGGGGCGAATCCGCGATAAGTCTCTTCAAACTTAGGGTAGCGGGTCAGGGTACGGCATCGGTGATAAGTGCATACCTTTAATAATGTATGGACTTTTGCCTTTGTCGGGGGCAGGCTAGCTTTGGAGTGCCTTCCCGAAGACTAGATGACCGTATACGCCACCTGTGCCGCCAAGCGCTTACCGCGCCGGACGAGGAGCTGGAATCGGTGTTCTCGGAGTTGAAGCTGGCGTTGCGCGAACACACGGAGCGTCTGAGAAAACTTCTAACTATCAAGCTGGTGCACAGGAATGGCGATCATCCGCCGGATCGGAGATCGGCGTAAGTATCTGGGCAGCCAGACGACTGCTTCGTTATCACGAAGCCTCATCGCCGATAACTAACTCGCAAACCTGGTTTGTTACAATTTCACATCATGAACCCACTGGCGTCGTTTGCCTCCGTTCCGGAAGCGATTGAGGAAATTCGCGCCGGCCGCATGATTGTGGTGGTGGACGACGAAGATCGCGAGAATGAAGGCGATCTGACTCTGGCGGCGGAGAAAGTTACTCCGGAAGCGATCAACTTCATGGCCAAGTATGGGCGCGGGCTGGTATGCCTGGCGATGACAGAAGAGCGGCTCGACCATCTGCGTTTGGGGCCGATGTCGTCGGAAAATACTTCGCAGTATGGGACGGCATTTTGTGAAGCGATTGATGCGCGCGTCGGAGTAACGACGGGCATCTCGGCTCACGACCGGGCGCGAACCATTCAGGTCGCGATCGACCCGGCGACGAAGCCATCGGACCTGGCGAAACCGGGGCACATGTTTCCACTGCGCGCGCGGAAGGGCGGAGTGCTGGTGCGCGCGGGACAGACCGAGGCGTCCGTGGATTTGGCGCGGCTGGCGGGGATGGTGCCGGCGGGAATTATTTGCGAAATCATGAAGGATGACGGGACCATGGCGCGGGTTCCGGACCTGATCGAGTTTTGCCACGAACATGGAATGAAGATGCTCACTGTGGCGGAGTTGATCCGGTATCGCATGGCGCACGAACGCTACGTGCATCGTGTGGGCGAGGCGCTGGTGGATACCCGCTTTGGCGAGTTCCGGCTGATCGCTTATGAGAGCGAAGTGGATGGTGGCGAGTCGCACGTGGCGCTGATTAAAGGAGAAATGCCTCGCGGCGATGTGGAGGGCGTTCCTCCGAAAACCGATGCGCCAGTGCTGGTGCGCATGCACGCGCACTGCCTGATGGGGGACGTGTTTGGATCGACGGGTTGCGAATGCCATGCCACGCTGGAGGGATCGCTGCGCCGGATTGCGCAGGAAGGGCGCGGCGCTTTGATCTATCTGCACCAGACTTCGCAGGGATTCTCTACAGAAAAAGTTGGCGAGCGCACAGCGCTGACGTTTCATAAAGGAAGGAAGTTGCCGGCGTTGCTGGATAACGAACGGCAGACGCAGCGCGAAATTGGCATTGGAGCGCAGATCTTATCCGATCTGAATTTGAGAAGGATTCGGCTGCTGACGAACCGTCCGAAGAAAGTCGCGGCGCTGGAGGGGTTCGGGATTGAGATTGTAGATCAGGTGGCGGTGGAGCTGGTGGGGGCGAAGGTCGGCAGTTAACGAATATTTCCGTTTGCCCGATCGGTTCTGATTCCACCCTTGCGAACAGAAGAGTGAGCTATCCGCGCTTAGACTCTGGCAGAAAGAACCTCGGGCTCTCTCCGCCAGGCAACGATTCCCGATACCCCTTGCGCTAGCGATCCCAGCATTCTCGGTTGCCGTACGACGGCATTCTGGACCGAATCCCCTTCTTGGTTAAGCCTGCCTACCTCTTCTCCTCCAACGGTCTGGCCCGAACGAATGGGAGTGTTAGGAGTGGCTTCGTAGGCGTATCCCGTCAACAGCATCTTCGACCCCTTGACGCTGATCCGCGCCCATCCGAAGTGCTTCTCTCCGTCGATCAAGAACTCGACTCCCAGAAAGCCGTTATGAGCATTCTTCCAAGGACCGCGACTGTTAAGCTGTCCGGACGATTCGAACCACGTAGCCATCGCGGCTGCCTTGTGTATGAAGTTGCCGCCCGACCCGATTCTGACGTCTCCAGGCAGCGCCGAAGCAACTATCTGCTGCTGCGATCCCGCATAACCCAGCACCGCGTTCCCATGAACCGCCGGAACGAAGGTCTGGCCGCCCTCGTGGCCGAGAAAAGTACGATTTAACAGGCCGAAGTCGGTGATTCCATCCCCATTCAAGTCAAGTTTGAATTCACCGTTCTCCGGGACGTTTACGTACACCTGGGTGTAAACAACTTTGGCTTCAGCGGAAAGGGATAAGGTCAAGACGCCAGCTGCCACGGCGCTCGCCGCCATAACATAGGAAGAGAGCCGCTTCTCGAGCTTGGATTCTAACTGGGTTTGTGAGCGATTAAGCTCGCGAGTACGATTCAACGCTTCTGTATTCGGCATGCGAAGTTTTCTCCTTTGCAGCCGGGGGTGGGCAAGACCATAGTACCACGAAAGCGTTCGGGGGGCGGCCCACTCTTTGTTCTTGATTTCTAGATGCACTCTAGCCTCCGCTGGCCGGTGGCCCAGACCGGGTGCCCACTCAAGCCCGGTTTTTGGCTTGAGTGGGGAGGTTCACACGTCGGACAAGTCTTAATCAGGGTTTGACTTCAAACACGGCGCCGTTGCCGGTTTGGCCGCCGCCGGTGGAAGTGCCGTAAATTATTCCGCGGGAGTCGATGATCAAGCCGGCCTGCGGAAAAGTCGCGTCGCGATTAGTGCCACCGAAGCTGTAGAGTCTGGGTTCGGTCCAGGCTCCGCCAACCGCCGGGCTCAATTCGTAGAAGGTTCCCGTGCCGCCGAAACTTTGGCCGTACTTGCCGCCGTCATAAGTAGTTCCGTAAAGGTTTCCGGCAGCGTCAAAGACGACCTCGCCTTCGGGATTGGCCCCATCCAGGCCGTTGCCAAAAGCATGCAGTCCAGAGAAGGACCACACGCCTCCGCCCAGCGGAGCCAGTTTAAACGCGATGCCGCGTTCATAAGGGCCGCCCGCAGACGTGGTGCCGTAAACGTTGCCGGCTGCATCGAGAGTTACTCCGGCCATAGGTAGCCGTCCATCGCTCGTCCCGCTTGTAAAGTTGTGCAGGATGGTTTCCATCCAATCCCCACCGGTTTGGGGCGAAAGTTCGTAGATAATGCCTTCGCCGTGAGTTCCTCCGACGAAAGTTGCGCCGTAGAGGTTGCCCGCGGCATCGAGCGCAACTCCACCGGCAACCTGCACGCCGTCATGCCCCGAAGCAAAGCTATGTACAACCTGCTCCGACCAGCCACCGCCGGTTTGCGGGGAAATCTCAAACACGGTGCCGCCACCTTCTTCGCCGGTGCCAAAGGCGCCGCCATAGGCGGTGGTTCCGTAAAGATTTCCCGCCGCATCCAAGATCATCTGGGCGTAAGGAAAGATTCCATCGCCGGTAGCGCCAAAGCTATGGATCACCGTTTCCGTCCATCCACCGCCGGTCGTTGGCGAGAGTTCGAAAGCCGTGCCCAAAGTGTTCGCACCGCCGCCGGTGGTTGTTCCGTAGAGGTTGCCGACGCTATCCAGAACCAGTCCGCCATTGGGATTGAGGCCGTTCGCAAGAGTGTCAAAGCTGTAGATAGTTTTTTCGTTCCAACCGCCGTGACCGTCAGGCCCGAGCGCGAAAACGAGGCCTCCGTTTTCGTCGCCGCCGGTGGGGGTGGTGCCGTAAAGATTGCCGTGTGCATCCATCACAAGAATGCAGTGCGGTTGGGAACCGTTGTTGGTGCCGGAAAAGCTGGCTAAAACTTTCTCCTGCGCGTGCGCCACAGAAGCTGTCACGAGCAGGGCAAGAACCGCGATTGAGTGAGGAATTCGGGGGATCGGGAAGGAGGATCTTGGAGAAGACATAGTTTCACCTTTCAGTCTGGAGTTCGTTGAAGTCTTCGTGGCCGGAGCGGCGTGACACTAGGCTGCACACCGGAGTCTTCCGGAGGGGAGGCGATGATCCTAGCGAAGGTACGGGAGGGTGTCAAGCAGGTGTACTCGGTGGTGGTCGACTCTGAAATTTCTTTCGGCGAGGTTCCGATACAGCTCATTCCACTCGGCCAAAAGATGCCGATTGGACGTGAGATCGGCTGGTTGGACGCAACTCTAGAACGGCTTGCGCACCACAACTTCAGCATCGCGAATAAAAAACTGCGCGGAACATTGCTCCGAGCCGCAGATAACCGGGACGAGGCCGTTGATTTGGCGGCGCGTGATCAGGCCCAGCATACCGCAGGATGGGCAGGCCAGCACGGCCCAGTAGGGATCTTCCTTCTCGCCGACTTCGCCGGCGTTTTCCAAGACAAAGACGGTTCCGGGCTGCATCTGTTCCGGGATCCATTCATTGATCATATCCAGTTCGCCGACCATGTTTCCCCCTTGTGAACGAAACGTTTAGCCCAACCCTTCGAGCAAAATCGAAGACTAAGAAACCTTTCTAGCACGCCGGCGCTCGACCGGCGCTATTACGGAAGTACTCGCTTTTCTGGCGACGATTTCGGCGCGCACCTGACGGACTGCGTCGGTGAGGCAAACGCCGAGAATCGGCTGACTGGAATTTTTCAGGATATCGACGATTTGCCGCGCCGAGGTTTCGAGATAGAGGTGCGTGCCATCGGTGAGCAGATGCACATCGGAGGCGCGGCTGACGATTTCAGCGAGGCCTTTGCCGAATTCCCTATCCAGGAAGCGCATGACCTTTCGTACTCCCTGCAACGAGAAGCCCTTGCGCCGAAGTTCGCAGATGACGGCGATTTCGGTAAGGTTTTGCATCGAGTAGAGGCGGCGATGGCCTTCGCGTTCGGGCCTGACGACGCCGCATTCGTCCCACCACTGAAGCTGGCGGGCGGTGATGCCGGTCAGGGCTATGACGTCATGAGATGAAAAGCTATCTTTCATGCTTCAACTCTGCATTCGTCCCCAATAGTGTTTAAAACAATTTGCGAGTTAAATGTTTGAAACATTTTAGACACGAGTGGGCCGGAGTCAACGAGGAATCGGCGGAGAGGAGTTAACTATAAGAGTACGGGGGATGGTGCAGCTCAAAAACCTTCACCACAGGGGACACAGAGGGTCACAGAGGAAACCGGAATGGACCGCCGCCGCCACCGACGAAGTGGACGATTTCGAGGCGGTCACCATCTTTCAGCACAGTTTGAGACCAGCGGTCGCGGGGAGCGATCTCTAGGTTGAGTTCGACGGCGACGCGGTCGGGCTTCATGGAGAGGGATTCGATTAAGTCCGTGAGCGTGAATGCGGCTGGCGGCGCGGGGTCTGGGAAGGTGCGGGCTTCGCCGTTGATTTGCAGCGTCATAGCTTGAACTTTCTCACCCGGAAACGGCGGGCATCGCCTTTACTCAGTTTTTCTCAAGGCGAATTTCCGCGTGACGGTGCGGCCCTCGTGGTTGGCTTGTACCATGACGGAAGAATCCGCCAGAGCGGATTCCTCGACCTCGATTGAGACCTCGGCGCTGCCTGCGGGATCCGTGACGGCGCGGGTATAAAAAGGTGCGGCATCGGGACGGGCGAAGCGGAGAGTCAAGCGGGCGTTGGGAACGGCGGCTCCCGATTCGGTCACGCGCAGGTGCATGGTGAGATTTCTGTTGGCGTGAACCGAGGCGGCGTTCTCCCATTGGACGTCCAGTTGTTTTATGTCGGCCAAGGTTTCGGTTTCGGTGCGATCGAGGACGTCATCCAACTTCCCTTCCCGAATGGCTTCGAGGACAAGGCGATGCTGATCGCGCAGTTGTTGCTCTTTTTGCGTGTCGCCGAAGTTGGCTTCGGTGGCTGAGGCCGCATAGGAAATTGCTTTCTTGCCGATGCAGCGGCCGCGCATGAAGACCTGGGTCTGGAGCAGTTTTTCGCTCTCGCGGGCTTCGCTTTGCACGTGGTAGATGGTGTCGCCGTGTTTGACGTCGGTATTGAAGCCGAAAATCATAAGAGATTTGTAATTGAGTAATTTGGTAATTGTGTCATTGAAAACCTGAACACCTGAGCTTACAACGTTTACGGCACTCTCATGACTTGATTTTCAATCCCCAAATTACCCAATTACACAATTGCCAAATTGTTCCTCCGTTCCCTTGACACTCGCGCGCGCCAACACCTAATCTAGAATGTTTAGTTCACGCTTCGCGCGAATTATATATACGCTCTCCTATGCCAGACAATTACTTCGCAAGCTACCTGCCTTTTTTGATCCACATCCTGCTGGCGGGAGGGATTGCGACTGCCATTATTACGCTTTCCTGGCTGATTGGGCAGCGTAAACCGACCCGGGCCAAAATGGAAGCCTACGAGTGCGGCATGCATCCGGTAGGCGATTCGCGCGGGCGCTTTTCGGTGAAGTTTTACCTGGTCGCAATGCTGTTTATCCTATTCGACGTTGAGGCAGTATTTCTCTATCCCTGGGCGGTAATCCTGCACGACCTCAAGCATTTCGGCTTGTGGGAGATGTTCGTCTACATCGGGATTGTGCTGGTTGGATTTTTCTACGTTTGGAAAAAGGGCGTGCTGGAGTGGGGTCCGGAAGCCGTGCGGCGGGGAACACGCTGATGGCTTTGGCGCCGGCGATTACCGATCTTGAACAACTGAAGGGTCATCCTGCGGTGGCGCGACTGCTGGCGTGGAATGCGGCGGCGGTGACAGGAGTCAAGTTCGACCGCGATGAGATGACGATCTACGTCGACCGATCGAATATTCGCGAGGCTTGCGCGCTGCTGCGTGACGATGCCGGTTGCGTTTTCAATTTTCTTTCTGACATCACTTGCGTGGATTGGTATCCGGCGGAGCCGCGATTTGAAGTGATTTATCACTTGCTGTCGATTCCCAAGAAGGAACGCGTACGCCTCAAAGTGCGGCTGGATAGCGCGAGTCCGGCGGTGGAGTCGCTGTGTTGGGTGTGGCCGGGGGCGAATTATTTCGAGCGCGAGATTTTCGATTTGTTCGGCATTCGTTTTACCGGTCATCCTTATTTGCGGCGGCTTTTGATGCCGGAGGATTGGGAAGGACACCCGTTGCGAAAAGATTATCCGGTGGAGGGTTACCGCTGATGGCGCACCTGACAGCGACTCCCGTTCTCGAGCCCGGGCAGGATCGAACCATGATCCTGAACATGGGCCCGCAGCATCCTTCGACGCACGGCGTGTTGCGGGTGCTGCTGGAGATTGATGGCGAGACCGTGGTGCGCATCATGCCGGACATTGGGTTTCTGCACACGGGGATCGAGAAGACGTGCGAGGCAAAGTTCTATCAGCAGGTTGTTCCGCTCACCGACCGCATCGATTATCTGTGCCCCATGACCAACAATCTTTGTTACGTGCTGGCCGTGGAGAAGTTGCTGGGGCTGGAGATCCCGCCGAAGGCGCAGTGGATGCGGGTTTTGATGAACGAGTTGACGCGGATCAACTCGCACCTGGTTTGGTTGGGAACGCACGCGCTCGATATCGGCGCCATGACGGTGTTTCTGTATTGCTTCCGCGAGCGCGAAGAAGTGTTGAAGCTGTTCGAGGCGATCAGCGGGCAGCGGATGATGACCTCTTACTTTCGCATCGGGGGACTGGCACTGGAGCCGCCGCTGGATTTTTTTGACCGGGTGCGAAAGTTTGCCGGATATTTTTCCGAAAAAGTGGATGAATACGAAAACCTGCTGACGGGAAATCCGATCTGGATGATGCGCACCAAGGGCGTGGCGCGAATAACAGCGGAAGATGCTGTCGCGCTGGGGGCGAGCGGTCCAACCCTCCGCGGAAGTGGCGTGGATATTGATTTGCGCCGCGATATGCCCTACTCGGGATATGAGAATTTCAAGTTCACGGTTCCGGTGCGGCAGGAGGGTGACGTTTTTGCCCGCTACCTGTGCCGCGTGGCGGAACTGAGAGAATCGAACAAGATTGTGGCGCAGGCGCTGGACGGTATGCCGGAGGGACCGGTGAAGGCGAACGCTCCGGGAGTTGTGCTGCCGGACCGGGAAAAGATGAAGACGCAGATGGAAGCGCTCATCTACCACTTCAAGATTATTACCGAGGGATTTGCGGTGCCGGCGGGCGAGGTGTATCAGGCGGTGGAATCGCCGCGCGGCGAGATGGGCTACTACATTGTTAGTGACGGCACAGCAAAGCCGTATCGTGTGCACATGCGGGCGGCGTGCCTGGCGAATCTGCAGACCTTGCCGAAGATGTGCGAGGGCGGGCTGATCGCGGATGTGGTAGCGGCCATCGGGTCGATTGATATTGTGTTGGGAGAAATAGACCGGTAGGAAATGTGTAATTTTTTAATCGGGTAATTTGTAAATTGAAAACGGGCGGTGATATATGTCCACCGGGCCCCAGGAATTGCGCGATCGAACGAAGGCTTTTGCGATTCGAATCGTTAGGCTTTATCGATCGTTGCCCCACACGGCTGATTCACAGGTCGTTGGTAGGCAGTTATTGCGTTGCGGCACGGCAGTTGCGGCAAACTATCGAGCGGCTTGCCGAGGGCGGTCGCGAGCGGAGTGGATTGCTAAGATCGGTTTGGTCGTGGAAGAAGCGGACGAAACGGTCTTTTGGCTCGAAATGCTTTCGGACTGCGACATCGTAAATAGTGAGCGTTGTAAGGATATTTTGAAGGAAGCGTGTGAGCTGAGCGCTATTTTTACTGCGTCCCGACACACGGCGCGGCGAGCAAGTTAAATTACAAATTACCGATTACCAAATTGCAAATGAGATTTTCTGAGGAATTCGAGACGCGGTTTGCCGAGATGGTGCCGCACTATCCGACGAAGCGGTCGGCGCTGGTGCCTACACTGCTCTATGCGCAGGATGAAGTTGGCTTTCTGTCTGACGAAGTGATTGCAGAGTTGGCGGCGCGGCTGGAGTTAACAGAACTCGAAGTGCGGAACGTGATCAGCTATTACTCGATGCTGACGACCAAGCCGCGCGGCAAGTTTAATGTGCAGGTTTGTACGAACATCAGTTGCATGGTGCGCGGCGGAGAAGAAATTTTGCGGCACTGCGCAAAAAAACTGAGCGTGGGCAATAAAGGAACCACACCGGACGGAATGTTCACGCTGGAAGAAGTGGAATGCATTGGAGCGTGCAGTTGGGCTCCGGCGGCGCAGGTGAATTACGATTTTCATGAGAACCTCACGACCGAGAAGATCGACAAGGTATTGGAAGAGTATCGAGCGAAAGCAACGCGGTAAGAAAGAATTTGGTAATTGGGAAATTCAGTAACTGAGTAATTTGAAAACCGTGCAGCATCGGGGTCTTAAAATTACTCAATTACCAAATTACAAAATTACTCAATCTTCATGGCATCACTCGTTTCACATCCCGATGAAGTGAAGGTCGTCTCCAAGCGATTCGGCATGGGGGCGACCGATATCGACCGCTATCTCGAACTGGACGGCTACAAGGCGGTGCAGAAGGCGCTCGGCATGGGGCCCGACGCAATTATTAATGAAGTGAAGAATTCCGGGCTGCGCGGGCGCGGCGGGGCGGGATTTTCGACCGGCATGAAGTGGTCGTTCGTGCCCAAGCAGTCGGCCAAGCCGAAGTATGTGCTGTGCAACGGCGATGAGAGCGAGCCGGGGACTTGCAAAGACCGTCTGATCTTTGAACATGATCCGCATGCGGTGATTGAAGGCGTGCTGATTGCAGCATTGGCGGTGGGCGCGGCCAGCGGTTATATCTACATACGCGGCGAATATCGATATCTGTCGATCATCATGCAGAAGGCGATTCGCGACGCCTACGCTAAGGGCTTCATCGGCAAGAATATCTTTGGCAGCGGGCGCGATCTTGATATCTACTGGCACGGCGGCGCGGGAGCTTACGAGGTCGGCGAAGAATCGGCGCTGATGGAATCGCTCGAGGGTAAGCGCGGGATTCCGCGGATTCGTCCTCCCTTCCCTGCTGTGGTGGGACTGTGGGGCGGACCGACAGTCATTAACAATGCGGAGACTTTAGCGAATGTTCCACACATCATTCTGGGCGGCGCGGATTGGTACGCGAAATTAGGCACTCCGAAGAATGGCGGCACGCGACTGTTTTGCCTAAGTGGAAACATCGCGAAGCCCGGCGTGTACGAACTGCCCATGGGTTACAACCTGAAGAGGATGATTTATGAGGTGGGCGGTGGGATTCCCGGTGGGCGCGGGTTGAAGGCGGTGGTGCCGGGAGGAGCGTCGTGTCCCGCGCTGAAGGCCGACGAGATCGATGTTGCGATGGATTTCGATTCCGTGGCGAAAGCGGGGTCGATGCTGGGGTCGGGCGGAGTGGTGGTGGTCGACGATCAGCAGTGCATTGTGAAGTTCGCCCTGCGGACGATGAAATTCTACAAGCACGAAAGTTGCGGATGGTGCATCCCTTGCCGTGAGGGCACCGATTGGCTGGAAAAAACTTTGACCCGCTTTCATCGCGGCGGTGGGCTGAAGAAAGATATCGACAACATGCAATACCTAGCCGAGAACATGCTGGGGCGGACATTTTGTCCGCTGGGCGATGCGGCGGCGATGCCGACGATTGCGTTCGTGAAGAAGTTCAGGAAAGAATTTGAGGATCATTTGGAAGGCAGGCCGTGTCCTTACGAAAAAGAAGGCGCGGTGGAAGAGTTGCCGGCACTGACGCATTGAGAGAGATTGAGTAATTGGGAAACTTGTAATTGAGCAATTGGTTCGGCTTATGCAGTCGAGACCTGAACAGCTTCGGGATCGGACGAAGGCGTTTGCTTTGCGTGTGATTCGACTGTTTCGGTCACTTCCGCATCAGGCTGACACTTACATTTTAGGAAAGCAGCTTTTGAGATGCGGTACCTCAGTTGCCGCGAACTACCGAGCAGTCTGCCGGTCCCGATCTAAGGCGGAGTTTGTATCCCGTATTTCTATTGCGGCGGATGAGGCGGTTCTTTGGATCGAACTGCTGACGGAATCTGGAATCCTTCAGCCGCAACTGACAGCGGAACTGCTAAAAGAAGCGAAAGAATTGGCGGCGATATTGACGGCGTCGCAGCAAACGGCAAAGAAGGCAGCGTAAATGTTTTCAAATTGCTCAATTACTAAATTTTCCAATTACTCAATGGCACCATGGCTGACGTAACTCTTACAGTTGACGGCAAAAAAGTAACGGCTCCGGCAGGAACCCTGCTGATCGAGGCCTGCAAGACCGTGGGCATCGAAGTACCGTCATTCTGCTACTACCCCAACCTCTCTTTGCAGGGCGCGTGCCGCATGTGCCTGGTGAAGATCGAGAAAATGCCCAAGCTGCAAACCGCGTGTACCACCGTGATCAGCGAAGGCATGATCGTCACTTCCGACAGCGAGGAGATCAAGCAGGCGCGGAAGTCGATGGTCGAGATGCTCCTGGGGAATCATCCGCTGGATTGTCCGGTATGCGATGCGGGCGGCGAGTGCGAATTGCAGGACATGACATTTTCTTATGGCGCGGCCGAATCGAAGTTCATGGAGGCCAAGAATCATAAGGAGGAGCAGCAGTGGTCGCCGGTGGTGTTCTTCGATCGTCCGCGATGCATTTTGTGTTACCGCTGCGTGCGGGTGTGCGGCGAGGGGATGGATGTTTGGGCTCTTGGCGTGCAGAACCGCGGCGTGAGTTCGATCATCGCACCGAATAAAGAAGATCATCTGGAGTGCGAAGAGTGCGGCATGTGCATCGACATTTGCCCGGTGGGCGCTCTGACTTCCGGCGCGTATCGTTACAAGACGAGGCCTTGGGAGATGAAGCATGTGGGCACCATCTGCACCCACTGTGGCGACGGATGCAAGACGACTTTAGGCGTGCGTCGCGCCGAGACCGGCATGGAGATTGTTCGCGGGGACAATCGCGACAAGAGCGGGGCCAACGGAGATTTTCTCTGCATCAAGGGACGGTACGGGTTTGATTTTGCGAATCATGAAGAGCGGCTGACGCGTCCCCTGATTCGCAAGGATGGGAAGCTGACGCCTTCGACATGGGAAGAGGCGTTTGCCTTGATCGGAAAAACTCTGGCCGGAATTCGCGATGTGGAGGGCGGGCAGACGATCGGAGTCATCGGTTCGACGCGGACTACGAACGAGGAAGATTATCTTCTCTCGAAGTTTGCACGGGTGGCGCTGCAAACGAACAATGTCGATCATCGCCGCACCGCGGACTTCCCTGCCCTGGTGGCGGCGCTGCGCGGCAAGGCGAATTCGACGGCCAGCATGGCGGACGTTTTCACTGCTCCTGCGATTCTGCTCATTGGGAACGATCCGAGCGAGCAGCATCCCCTGCTGGCCTGGCAGATTCGCAATAATGTGCGGCTGCACCGGGCGCGTTTGTATGCGATTAATTCCGAGCCCATCAAGCTCCGGCGTCAGGCGATTAGCTTTACGCAGATTGCTCCGGGAATGGAAACGCAGGTTGCGGACTTCCTGGCGGGCAATGACGCGGCTGCGGATTTATTGGGCAGTTCGTCGACTAATAAAGAAGCGTTGATGGCTCTGCGGGAGAAGCTGCGGGGCGAACAGAATCTCATTATTGTGTTCGGTTCGGAGATCGCTGGCTCCGATCTAAACCATCTGGTGAAATTTGCTTTCACCCTCCCGGGCGCGAAGTTTGTTTGTCTGGCGGATTATGCCAATTCGCGCGGAGCGGCCGACATGGGGCTTTATCCGGATTTGCTCCCGGGGTATCACCCCATTTCCGGAAGCAGCACATTTCATCAGGAGTGGGGCGCGATTCCTCAAGCTGCCGGCCTCGATTTGACGGGCATGATTGAGGCGGGAAAGGCGGGCAAGTTAAGAGCGCTTTATGTGGTGGGATCGAATCCGGTGGGACGGCTGGACATTGATCCATTCGCATTCGCAAAGAGTTTTGTGGTTGTGCAGGATATGTTTTTGACCGAGACGGCGGTAATGGCCGATGTGGTGTTGCCCGCCGCCAACGCTTACGAAAAATCGGGCACGTTCACCAATACTTGCGGAGATTTGCAACTGGTAAAAAAAGCCGGCGAGGTTACGGGAACGAAGTCGGATTTTGAAATGATCGTGCGTATCGCCGACGCGATGGGATTTGACGTTCGCAAACTGGTGCCGTTTGGCGGCGGAACGCAGGCGGACATGGGACAATCGCGGGGGGCGCAATCGGGCGAGGCGGACCGTCATGCGGTTTGGTTGGAGGCTCAGGGACTGGAGCCGAAGATGAGCCCTTTCGATCCGATGGCGATTTTGGATGAAATTCAGCGGCTGGTTCCGGGCTATGACGTTTCGCGCATGAACCTGCTGGCGGGCAACAGCCAGCATACCTCGCTGGCGGATGCCGGTCCGGGGATTGCGCACAGAGCGGAATCCATCGAACCCGCGAACGATAATCTTTTCCGTTCCGGAACGCTGGGGCGCTATTCGCGCGCGCTGAAGTCGGTGGTGGAGAGTCACGAAGTGAAGCCGGCGGAAGTCGCAGCAGACTGAGAAAGAATTGGGTAGTTTAGTAATTGGGTAATTTGAGACCCAACATCTATTCATACTGATCAGGAAGATGCGAACAGTTAGGATGGAAATCGTTTTTCAATTACAAAATTACTAAATTACCCAATTACTCAATCAAAAAATGCCTTTGCCTCTATCCATTTTCATACTGGTGTCGGTGATCAAGTCGCTGATCGTTTTGATCGCGCTGCTGACGGCGGTCGCGTACACGGTATGGCTGGAGCGCAAAGTTGTGGGGCGCATGCAGAACCGTTGGGGGCCCACGCGGGTGGGGCCGTTTGGACTGCTGCAGCCCGCGGCCGATGGACTGAAATTTTTATTTAAAGAAGATCTGACGCCGCCGCACGTTTATAAGCCGCTGTTTATAGCTGCGCCGATGATGGCGGTGATCTTCGCGCTTACATCGATTGCGGTGATTCCATTCGGAAACTCGCTGCCGATCTTTGGATACAACATTCCTCTCGAGATTACAGACGTAAACATTGGGCTGCTGCTGGTGCTGGGCGTGACCTCGATGGGCGTTTACGGAGTGGCTCTGGCGGGGTGGTCTTCGAATAATAAATATTCCCTGCTGGGCGGCCTGCGCGCCAGCGCGCAGATGGTCAGCTATGAAATTGCTCTTGGCCTTTCGCTGGTGGGAGTGCTGATTCAATCCGGAAGTTTCAGCCTGCGGGCGATTGTGGATGCGCAGGGCGGACATTTCTGGGGGTTTATCCCGCGTTGGAATATTATTCATGGGCAGTTCATCGGCTTTTTTATTTATCTGATGGCCGCGTATGCCGAGACCAACCGCATTCCGTTCGATTTGCCGGAAGCTGAAACGGAACTGGTGGCGGGCTACCACACCGAATATAGTTCGATGAAATTTGCCATGTTCTTTATGGCGGAGTACGCCAACATGATCACCGTCGCGTGTCTGGCAACCTTGTTATTTTTCGGAGGCTGGCATGGGCCGCTGGCTGGGCCTCCGTTGCTGCGAGCGGTGTTGCCGGTGTTCTGGTTCCTTGCCAAGGTATTCTGTTTTCTATTTCTTTATATCTGGGTGCGCGGGACTTTGCCGCGTTTCCGCTACGACCAACTGATGTCTTTCGGGTGGAAGTTTCTGCTGCCCCTGGCGATTGCGAATCTGGTGGCGACGGCGATTGCCGTGGCCTGGTAGGAACAGTTGCCAGTACCTAGTACCCAGTTGCCAGTAAAAACACTGGCTTTGGACTTTACTAGCAACTAGGTACTAGCAACCAGGTACTGATTCATGAGTTTTCATCTCATCTTATTTCTGGCGTTCGGTGCGGTTTGCGTAGGCGGGGCGGTAAACCTGCTGGCGCAGCGGCATCCGATCAATAGCGCGCTCTCGCTGATCGCGGTGATGGCGGCACTGGCCGGCGAATATCTGCTGCTGGGCGCAGAGTTTGTCGCCGCTGTGCAGGTTATTGTTTATGCTGGCGCGATTATGGTGCTGTTCGTGTTCGTCATCATGCTGTTGAATGCCGGCGAAGAAGAAGAGACGAAGGGCAGCCGCATCGCTTTGTTGCTCGGCGTGCCGGGGATGCTTACCGGCAGCGTGTTGATGGCATGGGTCGTGCTGCGGCACTCGGGAACGGAAGCGGTCGCGATCGGCGCGCTACCGGGCCATCCGACCGATATTGCTCAGCTCTTGTTTCACGATTTTCTGTTGCCGTTTGAAGTTACTTCCGTGCTGATTCTGATCGCCATCATGGGCGCTGTGGTGCTGGCCAGCAAGCCGGAGTCGGCGGCGGGGAAGGTGAACTGATGGTTCCCTTGTCTTATTACTTGCTTCTTAGCGGATTTCTGTTTGCCTGTGGCGTGGCTGGATTTCTGATCAAGCGCAACATTATCACGATCTTTATGTCGATTGAACTGATGTTGAACGGAGTGAATCTTTCCTTCGTGGCGTTTGCGGCGCACTGGCATGCCCTGAGCGGCCAGGTTTTCGTTTTCTTCGTGATGGTGGTGGCGGCGGCTGAGGCAGCCGTGGGTCTCGCAATCATTATTTCGGTTTACCGCACGCGCGAAACTTTGAATGTGGATCAGGTGAACCTGCTCAAGCTATGAACCCCATGCTCAATCTTTGGCTGATCCCGATCCTGCCGCTGGCGGGAGCCGCGATTAACGGCTTTCTCGGGAAGAAATCCTCCCGGCAGGCCGTCACGACGATCGCGCTGTTTTTCAGCGGGGCGGCGTTTGCGATGGCATTGTGGGTGGCGCTGCGCGCGGCCTCGATCACACTTCCCTACCATGAATTTTTCGCCCATTGGATCCGCATCGGCGGATTTAGCGCAGACTTCGCTTTCTATCTCGATCAGCTTTCTCTGGTGATGCTGCTGGTGGTTACCGGAGTTGGCTTTCTGATTCATACCTACTCCGTCGGGTACATGTGGGATGACCCGAGTTACTACCGGTTTTTCAGCTATCTGAATCTGTTCATGTTTTTCATGCTGACGCTGGTGCTGGCCAGCAATTATTTGGTGATGTTTATTGGCTGGGAGGGCGTGGGGTTGGCGTCGTATCTTCTGATCGGGTTCTGGTTCACGAAGGATTCGGCGGCATCGGCGGGCAAGAAGGCGTTCATCGTGAACCGGATCGGAGATTTTGGATTTCTGATCGCGCTTTTTCTGCTGATCAAACATTTTGGATCGCTGAATTTCGATCAAGTATTTCAAAGTGTACAGCCGCTTGGCGCGGAGAAGTCTGGCGCTGGGCTACTGACCGCGATCGGGATTCTGCTGATGGTGGGCGCGTGCGGGAAGTCGGCGCAGATCCCGCTTTACATCTGGCTTCCGGACGCGATGGAGGGCCCGACGCCGGTTTCAGCTCTGATCCACGCCGCGACCATGGTGACGGCGGGCGTGTACATGGTTTCGCGGTCGCATGTAATTTTTGAGCGGGCGCCGATCGCGCTAACGGTGGTGGCCATCATTGGAACGCTGACTGCGTTTTTTGCAGCGACGATCGGAGTGGCGCAAACCGATATCAAGAAAGTTCTGGCGTATTCGACTGTTTCCCAGCTCGGCTACATGTTCATGGCCTGCGGCGTAGGAGCCTTTTCGGCTGGGATTTTTCACCTGATGACCCATGCTTTCTTCAAGGGACTGCTGTTCCTTGCGGCGGGATCGGTGATTCACGCCGTGGGCGGCGAGCAGGACATGCGCAAAATGGGCGGGCTGCGCACCAAAATTCCGTGGACATTCTGGACGATGACGGCTGGAACCCTCGCCATTGCCGGCATTCCGGGGCTGGCTGGATTCTTCAGCAAAGATGAGATTTTGTGGCGCGCATATCAGGCGAGTTGGGCTTATTGGCTGGTCGGATTGGTTACGGCGTTCATTACCTCGTTTTACATGTTCCGGCTGTGGTTCATGACTTTCTTCGGCGTGTATCGCGGCAAAACTGAGAACGCGCACGATCATGCAGGTGATTCCGCGCATGATGCGCATGGGAGCCATGGACACGGCGGCATTCATGAGAGTCCAAAGGTCATGGTGATTCCGCTGGCGATTCTGGCGGTGCTCTCGGTGGTGGGCGGATACGTTGGAGTACCGGGATCGCTGGGCGGAAATAATCGATTCGATAAATTCCTGGGACCGGTGTTTCATGGTAGCGCTCCTGCGAGCGCGGAGAATACCGCGATGGGCGAACAGGGCGCGCCAGAGCAGGAAACAGAAGGCCCGGAGCCAAAGCAGTCGGTATCGACTGAGTTGATGTTTACGGCGATTTCGGTGCTCGCCGCGCTGCTGGGGTTTGGGTTGGCGTGGCAACTTTACTATCGAAGACCGGAATTGCCCGCCAAGATTGCGGCTTCCATGTCGGGTGGATACCAGACGTTGCTCCACAAATACTATGTCGACGAATTCTATGGCGCGCTGATCGTAAAGCCGCTGATCGCCGGTTCGACCCGAATTCTTTGGCATGGAGTCGATCAGAACATTATTGACGCAGCGGTAAACGATGCGGGGGACGGTGCGCGTCAGGTGTCCGATGAAGCGCGGCACATGCAATCGGGCAATATTCGTTCCTATGCGGGATGGATTGCGGCCGGTTCGGCGGTCATCATCGCGTTCATGATCTGGAAGTGGACGGGGACCCGATGAGCATCGAGAATCTGAGTTCCGTCATTCTGACGCTGGTGACGTTCGCGCCGCTGGCAGGCGCGTTGCTGCTAATGCTGTTCCCGCGACGCAATCGCGATATCCGAATTTTTGCGCTGGTGATTTCGCTGCTGACTTTTGTGTTGTCACTCCATCTGCCGGTTCACTTCCGCCGCGGGCTGGCTGGTTTTCAGTTTGAGATCGACCGGCCTTGGGTTTCCACTCCAAATATTCACTACCACATGGGAGTGGATGGAATCTCCTTGTGGCTGGTGGTGCTGACGACGTTTCTGACGCCGCTGTGCGTGCTGATTTCCTGGAACTCGATTCACGAACGGGTGAAGGAATTTTTCATCCTGCTGCTGATTATGGAGACGGCGCTGATCGGCGTATTCACCTCCCTCGATCTGTTCCTGTTCTATTTTTTCTGGGAAGCGACGCTGATCCCGATGGCGCTTCTGATCGGCATTTTTGGCCACGAGCGCAAGGTGTACGCCGCGGTGAAATTCTTTATGTACACCATGATCGGGTCGGTGTTCATGCTGGCCGCGATCTTGTGGTTGTACGCGCGCACCGGCAGCTTTGACTTTGTGGTGGTTCGAGATCAGATTGCGAGCGGCGCGGTACCGGGGTTTCAAGCAGCCGCGCAGTGGCTGTTTCTCGGGTTCTTCCTCGCTTTCGCCGTCAAGGTTCCGTTGTTTCCCTTTCACACATGGTTGCCTGATGCTCACGTGGAGGCGCCAACCGCCGGATCGGTGCTGCTGGCCGGGGTTCTGCTCAAAATGGGGACGTACGGTTTGCTGCGATTCAACCTTGGTCTATTTCCCGAGCAATCGCGGCACAACGCCTGGTGGGTGATGACTCTGGCGCTGATTGGAATTGTTTACGGCGCACTGGTGGCGATGGTGCAGCCGAACATGAAGAAGCTGATCGCGTATTCGTCGGTGAGCCATCTGGGATTTGTGGTATTGGGAATTTTCAGCTTCACGACGGCGGGGCTGAATGGCGCAATGTTCGTCATGCTGGCGCACGGAATCTCCACCGGCGGGCTGTTCATGCTGGCTGGGATTCTGCACGAACGGCGTCACACTTACGAAATCAGCGAATTCGGCGGGTTGGCTTCGCCCATGCCGGTCTACGCAGCTTCGTTTCTCGTGATCGTGCTGGCCTCGGCGGGGTTGCCTTTGATGAATGGATTCATCGGCGAATTTCTGGTGTTGAGCGGGGCGTTCCAGGCGAAACCGATTTACGGCATCCTCGCGGCCACGGGAGTGATTTGGAGTGCAGTGTACCTGCTGTGGATGTACCAGCGCGTCTTCTACGGCAAGGTCACGCATGCGGTGAACAATTCTTTGAGCGATCTTTCAGGGTTCGAAAAATGGGCGGTATGGCCGTGCGCCGTGGCGGCATTGGTGATGGGAGTCGCTCCTATCCTGTGGCTGGGCGCGATTGATCCGGCGGTGCAGGCGGCCCTGACGCCATTGGTGCGAGTGGCAAGCCGGGTGGTGGGACAATGACGATTCTCGTCCCCGCATATTCGCAGGCGCTGCCGCAGAGTGCCGACTACATTCGCATCCTGCCCGAAATTGTTTTGTCGGTTTTCGGCATCATCGTGATGATGCTGGAGCCCCTGCTCGACGAGCGAACAGGTCAGAAAGTTCTTGGATTGATTGCGTTCGTGGGAGCGTTAGCAGGAACAGGGGCGGCGTGGTTCATGGCGCAGGCTCCGGGGCTTGCGTTCTGGAACATGGTGCAGATAGATGGGTTCAGCGTTTTTTTTCATGTTCTGGTGACGGCGATCGCAGCCGTGGTGATCCTCAGCTCGTACGAATACATGGCCGTGCAGCGGATTCGCGCGGGAGAATATTACGCTCTGATTCTTTTTGGAACGGTCGGCATGGCCCTGATGTCTTCGGCCGTGGAGCTGGTTCTGATCTTCATTGCTCTGGAGATTTCCTCTATCTCGTCTTATGTGCTGACGGGGTTTCGCAGGCATGAGGCAGCCAGCGCAGAAGCTTCGCTAAAGTACTTCTTGCTGGGATCATTCGCCACTGCGTTTTTTCTATACGGAGTGGCGTTGATGTTCGGAGCCACGGGATCGACGAATATCGGCCAGATCAGCGCGGCACTGCGGGCTGGGCCGATTCCCTTGCTGGCATTCGTTGCAGTGGCATTCCTGTTTGTGGGCCTGGGATTCAAGGTCGCGGCAGCGCCATTCCATGTATGGACCCCTGACGTGTATGAAGGAGCGCCCGCGCCGATTGTGGGATTGATGTCGACCGCTCCCAAGGCCGCCGCGTTCGCGGTTTTGTTGCGCGTTGTTTTCGTAATCAATGTACCGGGGACACTTTGGCTGATCTGGCTGGCGGCGGCGCTCTCGATGACATTGGGCAACCTGAGCGCATTAGTGCAAAACAACGTAAAGCGGCTCCTCGCCTATTCCTCTATCGCTCACGCCGGATACTTGCTGGTGGCTTTCGCGGCCGCGCCGGAGATGGGGACCTCGGCAGCGATGTTTTACACGGCAAGCTATGCCGCAATGAACCTTGGTGCGTTCGCAGTCATCAGCCACTTCGCCAATGCGGGCGAACGCTACGTGACCCTGGAAGATTACGAAGGCCTAGGACGCACTTCCCCGCTGCTGGCGGCAACCCTGACCATCCTCCTGCTGTCGCTGATCGGGATCCCGATGACCGGCGGTTTCTTTGCCAAGTTTTATGTGTTTAGCGCGGCCGTGAAAGCCAATCTGATTGGGCTGACGATCATCGGCGTGCTTAACAGCGGTATCGGAGCGTACTACTATCTGCGGATTATCGTGGCGATGTATATGCGCGAACCGCGCAAGGCGGTTCCGGTGAGCCGGGTTCCCTTCCCGCTGAGCGTGGCGCTCGCGGCGTGCATTGCAGCAACCATCTATCTCGGGTTATTTCCCTCCCGTGTATTGCACTATGCGCAGGATTCGGCGCAGCAACTTGTGCGCCAGTCGCCTGCGCCCGGGCCGGGACTCCCTTCCTCCGTACCGGTTTCAGTGATGCGCGAGCCCCTTTTGCGGGGTGCGCACTGTGGAAATTTATGCCGGATACGTTTGACAACAGCGGTTCCCTGCGGCATTATGGGTCCACCGATTTTTGGTCTTCTCTCTGGCGGGAATAGACGTATCGGGGTGGAGGCAGAGCATGATTGAATTTTTACGCAAGTTGTGGGTGGAAGATGCGGGACAGGACATCGCCGAATACGCAGTCATGCTGGCGGTGATTTTGGTTCTGGTGGTGGGAACGATCCGTCTGATCGGTTCCAACGCCAATAACGTCTTCTCCAATACGGCCAGTTCGATACAATAACTGTAGTGCGCCGTCCTGCGCGGGTTTGGGAGCGCAGGGCATAATCACTTATGACTCGATTTACCTCGTTTAGCGGGCAGTTTCGCTACTGCTGGTTTACCAGCCTAGCGGCTGCGGAGGCACTTGCGGGGAGATCGACTTATCGATGATCTACTAGATTGAAGCAAGTTCAGCCAAAAGCCGCGATCCTGGATCGCGGCTTTTGTTTTTGCCACCTTGGGAGGATGGAAACAATGATCGTCAATATGTCAGAAAAGGCCACGGAGCAGGAGATCGCGCACGTGATCGAGCGCATTCGCGAAGCGGGATACCAGCCGCACACCACGCGCGGAGTGGACCGCACCATCGTGGCTGCAGTAGGAAATGGACGCCGTCACGAAATCGAGGCTCTGCTGGTGGCGCCCGGCGTGGAGAATGTGGTTGCCATTGCGCAGCCTTTCAAACTTGTAAGCCGGCAGGTGAAGCCGGAGCGATCGGTGGTGAAAGTGGGAGGAGTCCGCATTGGTGGACCGGGCGTGGTGATCATCGCCGGGCCCTGCTCGGTGGAATCCCGCGAGCAGTTGCTGGATACGGCGCATGCAGTGAAACGTGCGGGAGCAACCATGCTTCGCGGCGGGGCCTACAAGCCGCGAACTTCCCCTTACGACTTTCAGGGGCTCGGGCTGGAAGCGTTGAAGATACTGCGCGAGGCGCGCGAAGAGTCCGGATTGCCGGTGGTAACGGAGGTAATGAGCACCGAGGATGTGGACATCATCTGCGAGCATGTTGACATGCTGCAGGTGGGAGCGCGGAACATGCAGAACTTCGCGCTGCTGCGGCGCCTGGCTACGGTCAAGAAGCCCGTGCTGTTGAAGCGCGGGCCTTCGGCCACTGTAAAAGAGTGGCTCCTGGCAGCGGAGTATTTGCTTTCCGGAGGAAATAGTGAAGTAGTTCTTTGCGAGCGAGGGATTAAGACTTTTGAAACGGAGATGCGGAATACGTTCGATCTCGCGGCCGTTGCATTGGCTCGGGATCTTTCTCATCTGCCTGTGATCGCCGACCCGTCGCATGGAACTGGAAAGCAAAGTTTGATCGCCGCGGTTTCGCGGGCGGCCGTTGCAGTGGGAGCGGACGGGCTGATCATCGAAGTGCATCCATGTCCGGAGCGAGCACTCTCCGATGGCGCGCAATCGCTCGACTTTGCCGGGTTCGAGAAGGTAATGAAGGCCATCGCCGAGCCCTTACGGCGGGCTGCCGTGCTGGCGGACACGGCCCAGGCATGACCGCAGCGCGTCAATGCGCGGGACTTGCGACTTTGATTTGCATTGCCGGATCGCCTAACAGGTTATAAGTCTTGCGAACGGCCATATCGGTGATCCCGGTTTTCGCTTTGAGAATAGCATCTCCCAGAGGGAGGCGGGACGGGCCCGTTGCGCCTTGCACCACAAGCTTGTCAAGAATAGTCTGCGGCGTAGCCTGATTCAGTCCGCTGGAAGCCAGGACTGCTACAGCGCCGCCGTTGGGGGCGAGCATGAGAGAAACTGCCAGCGGCTCTTCGTAGACATCCTGGAAGAATCCATTCAAGCAATCCATGATCAGAAATACCGGTAATGACGTACCGTTGGTCAAAGTACTGGCCTCAGTAGCGTCGAATAAGTCGTCGCCAGACCACTCATCTTCCGAGCCATGACCAGAGTAATTCACCAGCACCTGACCCGAGTTGATCCCGTTAAGGATAGCCTGCTGAGCCTCCGGGATGCTCATGGCACTAAGAAATACATCGGCAGCCTGTATCGATGAAGGCAGCTGCGCCTGCACAACCTGGCTGTATTTCGTAAAGTTCTCCGTATCAGGCATATCGGCGACCATCAGGGCTTGTGACGTCCACGGGCCATTGGTGGTTTGCCCCTCATAAGTGGCGACCTTACCGGCTACTAGCTGAGCTTCGGCTGCGGTGCTTACTGGCAGGCGCCCGGTTGCAATGGTGGGAGTGCCACTGTCATTGAAGTCGGAGAACCAATCGTCGGAGGCGGTCATGAGGCCGGTCGTTGGAATTATTTTTGTAGGAACGAAGTCCAGATGACCAAAGCCGAGGTAATTGCGCGGGTCGAACGAGGCTCGACCGTTGAGCAGCAGATAGTGTGGCGGCGTCTGCCACACTTTGACGGCATTCTGCAGGAAATCGCGGATGGCGAGCGGACCATGTTCGCCAAAATTGAACTCGTCATACAAATCGTCGACCAATACAATCGCTGCCGATTTGCCTTCCTCTTCATGCGCATGAAGGACCGGACCGAGAGCGCCGGCGAAGGCCTCAGCGGACACCATAACGATTTCGCTGCCGCGTTGTGCGCTGTGCCAGTGCGACGGATGGTTATGCCGAATACCCGCGACCGATGCCAAGCGGTTATCTGCTACTGCCATGAGGGTGTGCGATGCCGCGCCTACTGGACTACTTGCAGACCAAGGCACTTGCACCTCGACCGCATAGCCGCTGTTTTGCGAATTAGATTCGGCAGTCACCCGAGCCGTTACTTGAACCGGTTGGGCGGGATCCGTAATGTCGAGCACAGCCACGGAAGCTCGCGTGAAGCCGGTAAGCTTAAGTTCGTCACCGGGGCGGCCCGTAAAGATCAGCTCATCGGAATCAGCCGCGTATAAGTGCGGATAAGTGATGCGGATCGATTGCAACAAACTGTAATCATATTCGCCATCTTGCGAGGTAAACGTAACAGTATTCGCTCCCTCTAGAAGAAGGCCCGGTGGCACGCTTACATGGAACTTACCTTTATCTTGACCCGTGAAAGTAAGATTTCCCAGTGTCGAGCCATTCAATGCAATCGTCACGTCGTGTGGGACGGCGAGAATCACGCCCTGCAGGATTACATCGAACTGTACAGGCTCAGTGGAAGTGTTGTCGAGCTTAGATACCTGAATGGTCTCGTTGACGGGGGTCGAAGAGATCAATGGTCCAAAGAAATTATTGCCCTTTGCGGTGGTAAGCGCCGAGAAGTAAGTTGTGTGGGGCGTGAGTTCCACAGTGTACGGGAAGCTCAACGGAGGCTGGTTAGATCCGGTAGATGGCGGCAGTACGTGAATGCGTTGCCCCGGCGATTGGTCGCTTGTGAAAAAGTAAACTCTCGTGCCTGACTCCTGCGTATCGATTCCGGTACCGTAGAAATAAACGACGGCCTGCGGACCGAACCCTCCAGGACCGGCTGAAGTACCGGTGATCTGTATTGGTTGCTCGATGGCCTCAGCGTAAAGATGCAGGAACGCGGGATCGACGTTTGGGTCCAATCCGGCGGCAACAAGTTCAGGCTGAGTCAAGCGATACCAGCCTTCGTGCTTTACGAAGATCTTGACTGCTGGACTGGCCGCGATATCAAACTGCTTCTGGTGCTGCGCAAGTGAGGGAGGAGTATTTTTTAAAACGTTTTCAACGCGGTGGCTGGCCCCCATTAGCGTGGAACCGGGCTGCGCTTGGACTAGTTGATTCAAGGTTGCTGAACCCACCGTCGAATAGCCCGACAATTCCGCGCTCGTGGAGTTCGCAACTGAAATTGGCCCGTGAAGCATTCGCGTGCCGTTTACGTCTATATCTTCCAGCCAGTACGAGCCGCTGCCAGCATTTACGGAGGAATCAATCCAGGTATAAGTCTTGCCGGAATGCTTTGACAGCGCGCCGCTCATAAGCAAAGCTGATCCAGCAATCAACGAAGGGTTTAACGGAACCCGTTCATCGCCCTGTTGACGGTAAACGTTGAAGCCCAGGTTATGCATTTCGCCACCGGTTTTCCAGAGAAGAACTGCGCGGGATGCGCCATTCTTGTCTTTACCGAACTGTGCTACGAAAGACTCTAACCTTATGCTGGTGGCGGCTGTGATGGTCTCAACCTGAGTGGAAGTATTCGGCGAGGTCATCTGGTCGTCAATCACGCTAGCCGTATTGGTGGCAGTACCGGGCGCTCCGGCTATAGTTAGAATCTTGATTGTAGCTGTAGCGCTGTTCGACATCGTTCCGAGCAAGCAGGTTACGGTCCCACCAGCTTCGGAGCACGTGCCGACATTCGTATTTGTCGACATATACATCACGTCTGTCGGCAAAGGATCGGTCACGATCACATTAGTAGCGCTCCCCGGGCCGCTGTTAGCTATCCCTAGCGTATATATGAGCGGGTCCCCCGATGGCACATTTGGACTTGGCGTAGCGCTTTTGGAGATCGTCATGTTAGCGCTACTGGCATTGCCCACAACAACGACCGCGGTCGCACTATTGCTCGTCAAGTTTGGCACAATGTTGCTAGCGGTAGCAGTTGCCGTTTCGGCAATACTTGTGCCGGAAGCCGTGCCGGAATTCACTTGCAACACTATCGTGAAGCCGGCGGTTCCATTCACCGCAAGGCTGGCGTCTGTGCACGTAATTGTGCCCGTCGCCCCGACTGCGGGAGTAGTACAACCCCAGCCACTCGGGATAATGATGGACTGGAAGTTCGTGTTCGGCGGAGTGGATTGCGTAAAGCTCACTGATGTGGCCGCTGCCGGTCCGTTATTGGTGACACTTTGCGTGTAAGTAACATTACTGCCGGCGGCAACCGACGTGGGCGAAGCAATGTTTGTAGTGACCAGATCCGCCTGCGTTGCGGTGGCGACTACGTCAGAGGCAGTCGCTGCGTTGTTACCGGAGTTCGGATCGGAAGTGGAAGAACCTATAGTTGCCGTATCGCTGATCGCCGTTCCGGACGCGGTTCCCGTAGTCACCTTCACTACAACTGGAAAGCTGGCTGTTCCAGTCGCGAAGCTCGGATCCGTGCATGTGATGGTACCTGCGGTGCCAGCCGTCGGAAGGGTGCACGACCACCCGGTTGGAACAGGTGTTAGTTGCACGAATGTGGTATTGGGTGGTGTGCTTTCGGTAAAGCTTGCAGCAATTGCTGTGCTTGGACCGGCATTCGTTACGACCTGGGTGTAAGTAATGTTATTGCCCGCGATCACTGGAACGGGGCTGGCAGCGTTGGTGACCGACAGGTCAGCCGAGTCCGCTACGAAAACGCCGATTGAAGCGCTGTTGTTCCCCAGGTTCGGATCGCCAGTGGCCGAGGTGACCGAATCCGTTTGAGTGATAGTCGATCCGGAAGCCACACTGGTGTTTACCTTCACAACGAAGGTGAAGGTCGCGGCGGAGTTGGCGGCCAAACTGGCGATGGTACAGGTGAGCGTTCCAAGATTGCAGGACCAGGTTCCCGGACCGCTCAATGACACCGATGTAGTGTTGGCGGGAAGAGTTTCCGTAAAGGTGAGTGATGCGGCGGTTGCGGGCCCGCCGTTGGTTACAGTTTGCGTGTAAGTAATGTTGCTCCCAGCCGCCACAGGATTGGGGCTGGCTGAGTTTGTAACGCTTAGGTCCGCTTGTGTCGCACTAGCCACGCCGATCATAACCGTGGCCGAGTTATTATTTTGGTTCGTATCGCGGGCAGACGTGGCAACGGTCGCCGTGTCAGTGATGATAGTTCCCGCGGCAGTGCCCGCAGTCACGGTCACCACAACGGAGAATGTACTGATGGAACCGGGAGCCACGCTGGGATTGGTGCAACTGATGGATCCAGACGTCGTACAAGTCCATCCCGCCGGTACGGGGGTGAGGGAAACGAATGTTGTGTTAGTCGGAATCGCTTCGGTAAAGGTCGCGGCGGCGCAATTGCTCGGACCGGTATTAGTCACAATCTGCGCGTAAGTGATATTGCCGCCCGCCGTGACTGGGCTGGGACTACCACTATTCGTCACGGCCAAATCGCAAACAGTGGTGACCGGTGTATTAATGGTGGTGCTGTTATTAGCCGAGTTGGGATCACTGGTGGTTGAGGAGATTGACGAATTGGCTGTTATCGACGCTGCGGTCACCGTTGATGCGAGATTCACCACGACGATAATGTCAGCTGACGAACCTGACGCCAAGCTTGGATCGGTGCATGTTACATTGCCGGTCGCACCTACGGCGGGCGTGGTGCACGTCCAACCTGAAGGAGTCGAGATAGAAGCGAAGGTCGTATTCGCTGGAACTGCTTCGAGAAAAGTTACAGCGGCGGCGGCGGCGGGTCCGTTGTTGTTCGCCGTCTGCGTGTAAGTAATGTCATTCCCCGCGAATACGGAGAGCGGCGTAGCAACCGTGCTGAGAGCAAGGTCGGCCTGCGCCGCAGTGGCGACTACATTTGTAGCGGTTGCGGCGTTGGCCCCAAAAGCCTGATTGGTGGAGTTCACTGTCACCGTATCGCTGATGACCGTTCCGCTAACTGTTCCGGCGGCGACTTGCACTACCAACACCACAGTTCCGCTTGATCCAGCCGGAGCAGCCGGAGCACTGCAACTGATCGCACCTGTACCGCCCACAGCCGGAGTTGTACAGGTAGTGCCAGGTGGAGCGGAAATTGATTGAAATGTCGTATTGGGAGGCGTAGTTTCGCTGAGCGTTGGAGTCGTCGCCGTGGCGCTGCCTACATTGGTAGCGGTTTGTGTGTAAGTAATATTGTTGCCCGCGATGACTGGATTGGGCGATGACACATTCGTAACGGTCATCTCCGCTTGCGCAGTGGTTCCGACAATCGTGACTGCGCTGGCTGTGTTGTTACTCGAATTTGGATCGTTTACCGAGGAACTGACGGTGGCAGTATTGGTTATGACGGTGCCGTTTGCGGTGCCGGTGTTCACTTTGGTGATCAGTGAAAAAGTAGCTGCCGTGCTGCCAGCCATACTTAGGTCTGTGCAAACCACATTGCCTGTGCTACCCACGGCTGGAGTAGTGCAGGTCCATCCGGAGGGAGCGGACAAGGAAACAAATGTAGTATTGCTGGGAACAGCTTCGGCTAAGACGGCATTGTCGGCGGCGCTGGGACCGTTGTTAGTGACGACTTGCGTGTAGGTTATGTTATTGCCCGCAGTCACCGGATCAGGCGATGCGGCGTTCGTTATGCTCAGGTCGGCAATGGAAACTACGTTGGCTACATCAGTTGCGCTGTCGTTCGCCAGGTTAACTTCACCTCCACCGTTTACCAAAGCGGTATTGGTCTCGGTAGACGGAGCTGTTTGCAGAACATTAGCACTGACAGTGATCGACGGGTAAAAGCTATTCGCCGCCAGTATGGTTGGATTAATGCAGCTAACTGTCTGGGAGACGATCGAGCAAGTCCATCCGGTGCCCACGGCGCTAGTGGGAGTCAATCCTACCGGAAGTGTATCATTCACAGTTACTGTGCCGCTAGTCGAGCCATATGGGCTCAAGTTCTCGACAGGAATGGTGTAAGTAGCAGTTAAACCGCGAGTGAAGTTACCGACGTGGCTCTTGGCGAGAGTCATGTCGGGAGTGCACTGCGCTCCGGATTGTGTACCCGAAGTCTGGGTTATAGAAGCGTTGGTTACGCTGGTGCCCGACCCGCCCGGCGTTGCTCCATAGGCGACTCCGGGATTCAGCGTAAGGCCGTTCGTGCCACCAGTAACGCTGATGCTGGCCGGAGTTCCGGAAATCAAAACTGCACCACCACCTCCGCCACCGCCGGGTCCATGCCGATTGCCCAGAGTGAAGCCTTCGGTTTCCCAGGCATTGCCGCCGTTTCCGCCGTTGGCCTGAAGAGTAACCCCGCTTTCGCCGCCGTTGGCGGAGAGAACCACGATGCTGCCACCGGCGCCTCCCCCGCCGCCAGCGTCATTTGCGGTCCCGTTGTAGGCAGAATTTCCATTGGCCGTGAGAGTCGCGGTTCCGCTCAAGGCATAAGTTCGGATAATGATGATGCCGCCGCCAGTGGCGCCACCGCTGGCTTGATTGTCGCCATCGGAATTATTGCGAGTGCCCGCGCCACCCCCACCGCCCGGGGCGATGCGATTGATGGTCGATGGAAAGATCGCGCCACCCTCGCCGCCTACACTGAGATTGCTATTCCATGAGTCGCCACCAAAACCTCCGGCGCCGCCGTTACCGCCGCCCCCGCCGCCGGCGTTTTCATCGTTATTGGCGGGATCGGCGTCAGTGCCGCCGGCCCCTGCGTTGCCGGGCGCGCCGCGAGCCATACTGCCATCCGTCCCGGTCGTACCGCTGGGATAACTGCTGCTTCCCTGCGCAAAGGTGACACCGGATTCGATCCAAAAAGGAGTGCCTGCGATTCCTTCGCCCTTGGCCGCGTCATAGCCTGCCTCTCCACCTACAGCCCCGGTGTAAGTGGCGGGAGATGGCTGACGATAATCTGTATTGGCGCCGGCCCCGCCGGTTAATTGCATTCCTGCGCCCCCGCGAAATCCCTGTCCACTTACCGAGATAGTTGCTCCGTTCAGAGTCAGTGTGCTCGAAATATCCAAAGCTAGTACTCCGCCTGTCGAACCATTCCATGCCAGGGCCGTGGGAGGAGTGGCCGCACTGAATGACGCCGTGGAATACTGCGGAACGACAATAATCTGGTAAGTGCTCTGACCCGCGTTTGCTGAAGCTGCAGCGGAATGATAGGCAAAGACCGTCCCTCCACCCACGCCTGCTCCGGCAACAGTTACGGTGCCGCCCGTCGTCGCGACTGCGCTTTGCGCAGTGACGAATTCGTAGTCGCCAGCGCTGTTCAAAGCGGTGAATCCCTGGCCGGTATAACCGTTCCCGTAGGCAACGGTGTTGGAGTCATTAATACCAGCATCCTGCATCTGGATTACAAGCAGCAGATTTCCGGCAGCGATGGCGCTACCTGCGCCGGTCGCCGCTCCAACCTTAATGGAGGTTGCTCCTGCCGATACACTCGCAGTTCCGGGATAGTAAGTGTTCAACACTCCACTTAGATTGGTTCCGGGCGCAGCCTGAGAAACGTTGGCGCATGCAATCGACTGCACTGTGGCAACCGCCGTATAAGTGTTATTGCCGGTGTTCGGATCGGGGGGCGTTCCGGAATCCGTGACTGTGGCCGTATTCGCAAACGAACCGGAAGCGGTGGCGGTTTCTACGACTGCAATGGTGGCAGTTGCGCCTTTTGCAAAAGGAGTGGGGAGCGTGCAGGTGATGGGTCCTGTTCCGGCACAAGTTGTCCCGGAGCTCGCCGTGGTCGAGACTAAGGTCATCCCTGCGGCCAGAGTGTCCGTCAGCTTGACGGTATTTGCTGCGGAGGGCCCGTTGTTAGTTACAGTGATGTTATAGGTTGTGTTTTGACCCAGGAAGACTGCGCTTCCCACGCTAGTGGTAACGGCGATGTCGGCGGTGCTGGGATTGATGGATACCGCGCCTTCTGACCAGTTCAGCGTGCTATTGGTAGTAGCGGTTGCGGCGTCAGTTTCTGTAACTCCAGCCGTGTTGCTACACGTCAGCGTAGTCGCGGTCGATGCTGTACAGGTGAATGTCCCGTTGTTGCCAGCGTTGGTAAAGCCCGCAACAGTGAAGCTGTCTCCGGCAAAGCCATTGCCGGTGCCGCCGATGATCGTACCTGTGTAGACGGTGTTAGCGCCAGCGCCCGTCTTCACAGTAGCTGTTCCCGGGGCAGTCGCCGTAACCCCCGCCGCATTGCTCAGGGTCAACGTTGTCGCCGTCGATGCATTCGCCACGAAAGTTCCGTTGTTGGCCGCATTGGTGAATCCCGTTACCACGACGGTGTCCCCGAGGAAGGCGTTGCCGGCCCCGCCGGTGATCGTGCCGGTGTAAACAGTAGTCGTAACCGTTGCTGTGGCGGCGCGCGTTTGTGCAATCCCGTTTGCGTTGTTGAGCGTTATTGTGGTCGCCGTGGAGGCGGTACACGTGAACGTTCCATTGTCTGCGCCGTGTGTGAAGCCCGCGACAACTACGGTGTCGCCCACGAGGGCATTGCCGGCGCCGCCGGTGATCGTGCCTGTGTAAACCGTATTTCCACCTGCGCCATTCGCAACCGACGTCAGATTGAGCGTGACTGTATTCGGAGCAACGGAGGTGAGATTGAATGCGACGGCGTTGGGCACGGCAGAAGTTAGATTGAGAGTATCGCTGAAATTTTCCGAGATAGGTATGCTCGGCGCGCCAGTTCTAGTGCTCGCGGTGCTGGCTATATCCTGACTCGCATTTGGAGTCGCCCCTCCGGAGGTTACGTTCCACTGCGAAACCTGAGGACTATTTATCGTGATCGCGCCCAGTCCCACCGCCAGCGTGTCAAACACCATTCCGTTTACCACGCTCGGGACATTCAGTTGGGAGTAATTGGCAGCGGCACCATCTGCGGAGATGAACGAACTGAGAGGCACGGTCTGGTCTGCATCGGTGAAAGTAGTCGCGCCGGCGACCACGCCCTCGGTCACCGCCGCTGGGATGTTCACCGAGACCACGACGTTGAAAGTGCCACTGGCCGGTGCCAGCAGGTACCACATCTCAACTCGCCGCGTGTTTGCGGCGTCGTTCTGCGCCCCGAAAAAAGTGAGGCCGGTCCCGTTATACGTCACGCTCACTACGCCGGTTGTCGGCGCGCTTGCCACGTTCATCGCGACACTGACGAGCAGGACACGATTCGCTGTGGCCGTCGTTGTGTGAGCGAAGGTCAAGGTTTCCGTGCCGGCTCCTACTAAGTCAGCCGAGGTCGAACTGGTGGAATCGACTGCAACCTGAGCGCGAGCAGGAACCGCCAGCAGAAACAGAAATAATCCGAGCGCAGCGAAAAAATTGGAGTTTCCGCCGCTCGCCCCGTGCGGTGACCGCGACGCAGCGATTCGCAGGAGCTTAGTGACTGCAGATTGTCCGCGGGCCGCGGCCTGAAGCAGTTTACCCCGGAGACCTTTTAAATTAGTCCGCACAAATTTTTTTCCTAACTTGACCTCTTTGGCGACGACGATGCCGAGAATCTGATCGCCGCGCACGGGAGGATCGTTTTGCTGTCCGCAATCGCCTCGAGTAATAAATAAATTCTTAGAATGATCGGTTACCACAAGGCGATGAACGCGAAAGCCGCTATGGCCTTTCGTAAGTACAATATCTCCCTTTCGTAATTTGCTCACGATTACGCAGGTAACATAGACAATCTGGCCGTCACGTATGCAGGGAGACATGCTGGCGCCGCGCGCTTCAAAACGCACGCTGCACCCGCTGTTCAGCAGCTCGCGGCTGAGGGCCTCGAACCTCGCTGAATCGGACTCGTGGTTAATCATTCGTGCGACTCTTCGTGCGATTGAGGATTCGATCTTGAGTGGGATTTTCGGTGTGGAGCTTTTGGGTGGCGCAGCGCTTTCAGCGCTGCGGTATGATCGATGTTATAGAGCAGGGCTTTAGCCCCTGAGGTTTGATTCTTTGCCCCGGCACTAACCCCGCCTAACTCCAGCCCACCCCAGCGGCTAAAGCCGCCTTCCAAAAAGAGACGGCTATCGCAGCGCTTAAGCGCTGCGCCACCCAAAAGCTCACTCAAGCCCGAGCTTTTCAGCTCGCTAGTCATTGAATTGGAGAACTTTTTCCACGGCGCGCTCGTCGGGCTCGAAAGAGTAGCGATAGCACGGAACGGACGAAACTAGCTGCTCCAGGAAGCTCAACGCGTTTTCGAGGTACTCGTGGCGATGGAACGGGACGAAGGCCCGCGCAAATAATTCTCCTACCGCCTGGCTGCGCGTGAGGCGCGTGATCACGTTGCCGTGGCCGTGTTCGAGGATGAAAATTCTTTGCAGTGGAGCGCGTTGCGGGAGAGCGAAGCAGCCCTCACCATGCCACGGAGTGCCGTACATGAAGATCTGCCTGGGATCGTTGTCGGGCTGGAGTTCGCGAGCCGGCCTTTCGCGAACAATGATGCGGTCGTCGCTGAGGATTTCTACTTTGTGGAGCGAAGTCCAGAGGCGCGCCGTTGTGCTCTTCCCTGCCCCGGAATGGCCGACGAATAGGTTGCTTGCGCCATCGGGACCGACAATGCCGACGCCGTGGAGCTCGATAGCTCGCTCCTGGGTTAGGCGGTGCATGATTAGGAGCTCGTCGAGCGGGTAAGCAAGCGGGGGAATGCGACCGCAAAACTTCGATAGTAAGAGCGAATTCAGCTGGAGTGTCGCGCTTCGATAGGTGCGATCCACGAAAAGCCTTTTGGCAGGGGCCTGGTCAGCGAGGGGGTACCCGAAGTCAAAGCGGAAATCCTGGCCGCAGTCGCACAGTCGCCAAGTGGTCCCCGAGTCGAAAAGGGCGCGTTGGGTGCTAGGCGAAATGCATGGAAGCCGCTGCACCTCTACGTTGATGTCTGCACAGCCGCTATCAACGGTGAAGGGTTCGTGTTGAGCATCGATCACTAAAGGGGATCGGTCGCGGGTAGCGATTCGCAGAAACACCCCGCCTATGCCGAACTGCTGGCATGACGAACCGGAATGTTCATTAGTTGAATGCAGTTCCATGTCCAGATTGTCCGACCCGGTTCCGAGATCTCTTCGAACCTCCACGCTCAAGATCCGGCGCTGTGCTGTGTGCAACCGATGGGGAACAGACACGATCCGCCCGTCGATCCGCCCGTATTAAGGGATTTGCAGGCGCCCAGCACTGCTTCCTCGGGGCGCAGACTAATCGCTCTTAGCTGCGGCGGAGCGTACACTTTCTTGTCATCCGTTTCTTTTGTTTGTCGATCCATCAGCGCCGTCCTCATCGGTGCTCTCAGTGCTGTCCACAGCTTCTGCACCCACCTGATGCCGGGACATTGTCAAGAATCGGCAGTATGTGCTGCGGTCCTACCCAACTCTCAACGTCGACCTCCTTGCTCGCGATCCTTCGACCGGATTCCAACACCTCATCGCGCCGGCTACCGCAAAACTCGCAATCTCCATGCGCGACAACTGCGACGCCGAGCGCCGCTGCCCTCAGGTGCGCCACATGGCAGAGAAACTCCACTGGGCTTTCGCTCTCGCCGTTTTCCAGTTCGCCGTTGGCTGGGCACATTCCGCATAAGGATCGAATCCGGCACCGGACGCACTTGGTCATCTGCGTACGTTTGCGCTCGCGTAGCCGAAGAAGAGATCCTTCCCAAACCTGCTTTGTGCTGGACCCGCGAATTCCGAACGTCTCCTGCTGCGAGATCACGCAGATGCTGACCTCGCCGTATGCATTAACGGCGAACGAATTCATTCCGCCGCCGCAGAAGTAGACACTGTCGTCAGACGCTAGATTGTGCAGATCCCCCTGATCGCGCCTGGCCAGCCTCTGGTACTCACTCACGCCCTTCGCCGTGTCGAGGTCCAAAGCCACTACTTCTTCAGGCGTTAACCGAACCGCTAGGGGACTTTGGGAGCAATCAATCCTCGGGTTGACTTGAGAGTCGAACTTGAATTCGACACCCAACTCCTCCTCGGCAAAACGACGCATTGAAGTTACTTCGTGCTTATTGATACTGGTTGCCACAGTCTTCAGCTTCAGCGGAAGATTTCTCTCCTTGAGCAGCCTAATCCCCCGCAGGCACCGGTCATACGATCCCGGAATCATCGTCAAAGCTTCGTATGTCTCCCGCGTGCGGCCATACAAAGTAATTTCGATGGCGAAGGGCGGCCACTCCACCAGATAGTCGGCGATCTTTTCATTAATGAGGGTGCCGTTGGTGAACAGGGTAATCAGGAATCCTTTTTTCTTGGCGTAGGTGTAGATATCGAGAAAATCTTTGCGGGCGAAAATTTCGCCGCCGGTGTAGAGCAGCCAGAAGCAGCCCATCTCGACCAATTCGTCGAGCATCTTGAAATGTTCTTCCGTGGTCATTTCGCGGCTGCGGGCTTCCTGGTCGCCCATGGGGAGATTGTTGTAGCAGTGCTGGCATTCGAGCGGGCAGCGGCGGGTGACTTCGATGGAAACCTGCATGGGCACTCGCTTGCCCAATTGCTTCTGGTGCAGGTCTGCGCTGAATGCTCCGTAACTCAGTTGTTCCATGGTCCCCCTGTTTGACCCCAGCCGCGTATGCACACCCTTGCAGTCAATATCAGCGCGAGCCCGCTGCGTGCAGATCCCCTTGCGCCCTTGAATTCATTGCCGCCATCGAAACTTCCTCGCGAACCTGGACCAGGTCCACGGTCTGCATGTCGTGCAGGAACTGTTTTACGTCCTGCTCCGCCTGCTCGCGACTAACCGCGTATTCCTGTTCAACAATGCTTATCAGTTCGGAAGCACTCTTAGGTGATTCCAGCAATTGCCAGATAAGCGATCCAGTTTGATTGAAGCTGTAGATGGAGGCGAGGTCTCCGACTTTGCCGCGCACGGGAACGATCAACGTCTCTCCCGCAATGCGGCGTGAGACCACGGCTTGGGAGCGCACGAAGACCTGCTCAAATTGAGAAGAGCCAAAGTCTTCAACTAGTTCCGGCTTTCGCAGCGAGACTGTTTCCATAGAAATTTTAGAGAAGCATCCTCTGGTTTTGATTACCGCAGAACCGCGACTATAAAGCAATTCCGCCGCTGGGTAGAGGTATTCGGTTGGTTATCGCTTCCGCTGGTTCCAGCCGTAGACGCGAGATGCGGCTACGGCATCGTCGCAGGCTGAGACGCGGTGTGCGATGGAGCGCACCTTGGCTTCCGCGTTGGGCCGGTTGTGCGGGAGATCCTTCGCTACGCCTGAAAAACGGCTTCGCTCAGGATGACAAAGTCGTAAAAAACCAAATTGCACCATTACCGCTTAGGCTTGCGAGTGGACAAAGAAATCTAATCGTTATACAAACGAATGCGACATGCCGCGTTTCGACGTTACAATTGCAGGCGAAATTAATCTGGATTTAATTCTCTACGGCGTTCCTGAAGAACTGCCGCGCGAGCGCGAACTCCTGGCCGACCGCATGATGCTAACCCTGGGAGGTTCCTCCGCAATCATGGCGCACAATCTCGCGGCCCAGGGCAGCCGCGTGGGTTTTCAGTCGCGCATTGGCGACGATCAATTTGGAGAGATCGCGCTCGATCCTTTGCAGCAGAGTGGTGTGGATGTTTCCCGTGTGCGGCGAACTCGCGGCGCATCGAAGACTGGGATCACGGTGATCTTGCAGCGCGAGAGATGGCGCAACATGGTGACATACGCTGGAACCATCGCCGAGTTGACGTGGGACGATCTGGATTTCGATTACCTTACAGATTCGCGCCACTTTCATTTTTCTTCCTTTTATCTGCAGAGCGGGCTGCGGGCGCGGGTTCCCGAACTCTTTCGCAAAATGAAGGATGCTGGACTCACCGTGTCGCTCGACACGAATGACGATCCGGACGACGGCTGGAAGGGCGGACTGGACGAGGCTCTGCGCTATGTCGACATCTTTATGCCCAACGAGCGTGAGGTGCAAAAGGCGGCGGGCGTCAACGATCTTGAAGCGGCAGTCAAAAAACTTTCGACGATTGTGCCTTTGATCGTCGTGAAGCTGGGCAGCGAGGGCTCGATGGCGCAACGGGGAGCGGAGCGCTTTGTGAGCGCCGCCCAGAAAGTGGAATCCGTGGATGCGGTGGGCGCGGGAGATAGTTTTGACGCAGGGTTTCTGCATCGGTATTTGCAGGGTGGTGATTTGGAATCATGCCTGGCGGCGGGAAATCTGGCGGGAGCTTTTTCTACCACGCGTCCCGGAGGGATTGAAGCCTTTCGAGACACTTCGTATCGAAAGAAGTTCTTTGCCGGCGTTGAGGCCGGAGAAAAGATGTAGGCGACGAGGCGCGACCCGAGTCTCCGTGACGAGCACTCGAAGTTACTCTGGTTACCATCGAGTATCTGAAAGTTGACCTATGATTGAGACCTGAGGCGGTGATGAAAAAACTCAGTTTTCTGGTCTCCCTCACGAACGACGACAACGACTATCAGCAGGAACAGGCGGCTGCGGCTGAGAAGGCCGCGCGGCGACTGGGCGCAGATGTCAAGATTATTCACGCTAACAACGACGCCGTGACGCAAAGCCAGCAGTTACTTCACTACATCCAGGGTTCGGCGGGGTCGCGTCCCGATGCCATCGTGTTCGAGCCGGCGGGAGGAACAGGCTTTCCTCAAGTAGCGCGCGCCGCTACGGCCGCGGACATTGGCTGGGTGATCCTGAACCATGACGCGGAATATATTCACCAGCTCCGGCAGAATTGCCACGTGCCGGTGTTCTCCATCAGTTCGGACCATGGAGAGGTTGGGCAGATTCAGGGTAAGCAATTTGCGGCGATGTTGCCGCAGGGCGGATCGGTTTTGTATATCGAGGGTCCCGCCAACAGTTCCGCGGCGCACCAGCGAACCGCCGGCATGAATCAGACGAAGCCGGCGAATATTCAAGTGAAGACGATACGAGCCAACTGGACCGAGGAGAGTGCGTATCGTGCGGTCAGTTCGTGGTTGCGGCTGCGCACTTCGCAGGAAACTCACATCGACCTGGTGGGAGCGCAAGACGACAGCATGGCGGCGGGCGCAAGAAAAGCGTTTGCCGAAGTCGCGGGCAGCGAGCGCGAGCGCTGGTTGAAAATGCCATTTACCGGCTGCGACGGTTTGCCCAAAACAGGTCAGGCCTGGATCCGCAGCGGGCTGCTGGCAGCCACGATTTACATTCGTCCTAACACTGACCTGGCTTTGGAAATGCTAAGCGAAGCGATCCGCACTGGAAAGCAGCCTGCGGAGACGACGCTCACCACGCCGGAGTCCGTGCCCTCGTTCGAGGAGATCACTGCCCGCGCCGCAAAACGCGAACCAGTGAAACATCGCTCCGCGGGCGTCTAAGGCGCATCGGAGTTCACGCCCTAATATTCCGCCAATTCTTTCATCGCCCGGAACAGATCGTTAGCCTGAGGCAGGATTGCATCCTCAAGAATCGGCTGATAAGCGACGAAGGTGTCCGCCGCAGCCACGCGACGCACGGGGGCATCCAGGTGATCGAAGGATTGATCGGCGATACGGGCGGCAATCTCGGCACCATAGCCCCAACTCAAAGTATCTTCGTAGGCCACGAGCACACGATTCGTCTTGGCCACCGATGCCGCGATCGTCTCCCAATCGAACGGATTCAAGCAGCGCAGGTCGATCAACTCCACTTTTACTCCGTGCTCACGCTCAATTTTTTGTGCCGCCTGCAGCGCCCGCGGCACAACCGCGCCGTAGGTAATTACCGTCACATCCGTTCCGGGATTCACGATCTTCGCTTTGCCGAACGGAATCATATAATCCGGCCCCGGGTAAGGTGCGCGCCCGTAAGTCTCGCGATAAAGACGCTTGTGTTCCAAAAACAATACGGGATCGTCGCAGCGGATCGCCGTACGGAGCAACCCCGCCGCATCGAGAGCGTTCGAAGGAAAAATTACCCTGAGTCCGGGGATGTGCGTGAATACGCTCTCGCCGCACTGTGAGTGATAAATGGCGCCGCCCGTCAGATATCCGCCGATCGCCGCACGAATGACCACCGGGCAGGAAAATACATTGTTCGAGCGCCAGCGGATCACCGAAAGTTCGTCGCGAATCTGCATCATCGCCGGCCAGATGTAGTCGAAGAACTGAATCTCGACCACCGGCTTCAGCCCGCGCGTGGCCATACCTGTCGCTCGGCCCACGATGGCGGCTTCCGCCAAGGGCGAGTTGAAGACACGATCGGTGCCAAATTCGTTCTGCAAACCAAAGGTGAGTTTGAAGACGCCGCCCTTGCCTTTCACCAGCTTGCGCTTCAAATATTCCTCGCGGCTGCAGTCGGCCACATCTTCGCCAAAGATCACCATGCGCTCGTCGCGCCTCATTTCGTCGCGCAGCGTGACGTTGATTAGATCGGCCATGGTCTTGGCCACGGGCTTTTTTCCGTCGGCAGTATCGGGCCCGATGACCGCCTCCGTATCGAACACCGCCGAGGCGGGGTCGATATCCGGCGAGTACACATACTGCAGGATGCTCTCGGGCGCCGGCGGCAAAGCTGCGAGCGCCTGATCCACGGCGATTTGCAGCTCTTCGTCGACTTTCTTTTCCAGATCGTTGATGCCCTTTTCGTCGAGGATGGCCTCGCGCAGCAGAAACATTTGCGTGCGCGAAACCGGATCGCGGGCGGCATCCCGCTCGCGCTCCGCATCCGGACGGTAAAGACGCTCGTCGTCGGAAAGCGAATGCGAGTACGGACGAATCACGTGCGCATGCACGAAAGCCGGGCCGTGGCCCTCGCGGCAATATTGCGCGGCGCGCTGAAAGGCCCCATAGCTTGCCACCGGATCGGTGCCATCGACTTCTTCGAAATGAAAATTGGGAAAGCCCGAGACCAGCCGCGAAATGCTGCCTCCAGCGGTTTGCACTTCCACCGGCACAGAGATTGCGTAGCCGTTATCCTGCACGACAAAAATTACCGGCAGCTTGTTCAGCGCCGTGGCGTTCAGCGCCTCCCAGAATTCACCCTCGCTGGTAGTGCCGTCGCCCAGAGAAACGTACGTAATCTCATCGCCGCGGAAGCTCACATCTTTGAACTGGCGGTAGTCGGATTTCCTGCCACTCGGTAGAACCGGGACCTCGGCAGCCTTCGGATGTTGCGCGAAGTATCGTCCCCCCTCGGCGCATCCCACTGCCTGCAAAATCTGCGATCCCGTGGGCGACGATTGGGTGACTATGTTCAGCTGCTTGTTCCCCCAATGCGAGGGCATCTGTCGCCCGCCCGAACTCGGGTCGTCAGCCGCGCCCACGGCCTGCAAAAACATGTCCAAAGGCTTGGCGCCCAGCGCAAGACACAAGGCGCGGTCGCGATAATAAGGATAGAACCAGTCGTAACCAGCCTTCAGAGTCATTCCCGCCGCTGCGCCGATCGCCTCGTGCCCGGCCCCGGACATCTGGAAATAGATTTTCTGCTGCCGCTTGAGCATGATTTCGCGGTCATCGATCCGCCGCGAGGTATACATAATGCGGTAGAACTCGATTAGCTGTTCGCGTGTAAGCCCCTCATAAGTAAAGGGCTTCCGGTTGGTGGGGAGGGGAAGTTTCGGGTCGGTTTTTGTGGTCGCCATCCAGTTCCCTGATAAAGAGTTTATGTATTCTCCGCCTATTCAAATAAGGTGCGGAGCGCTACCGGGCAGGTTGCATTGTAAATCGGAATGAGGGATTGGAAAACAGGCAAGTTATTCCCCTCAGCGGTGGTCTCATTTGCCAGAAATTCGCTCCAGGCTGCGCTCCAAGTCCTCGATCAGATCTTCCGTATCCTCCAGCCCAATATTTAGCCGCACGATGCGATGGCCGTAGTCTGGACGCCCTTTGGAGCCGTGAAAGTCGTAGGCCACGGCCAGACTGGTGACGCCAGCCCAGCTATAGCCGATTTCGAACAGCTCCAGCCCGTCTACAAACTGAAGCACTTGGGCCTTTGTGGCTGCGGGTTTGAAGACGATGGAAAAAACGCCGGTCGAGCCGGTGAAGTCGCGCTTCCAGAGTTCGTGACCCGGCGAGCCTTCCACCGCCGGATGCAGGACACGCTCAATTTCCGGCCGGGCCGCCAGCCAGCGCGCAATTTGCACGGCCGAGGCCTCGATGTGCTTCAGCCGCACCGCCATGGTCCGCATGCCGCGCAGGGCCAGGCTGCAATCGTCGGGCGAAGCGGCGCTTCCCAGCAGTTGCTGCGTCGCGCCCAGTCGCTGGTATAGCTGGGGATCTTTCACCGTCACCGAACCCATCAGCAAGTCGCTATGCCCGCCCACATATTTCGTCAGCGCCTGCATCGTGATATCGACACCGTGCGCAAATGCGTCGAAGTACACTCCCGCGGACCACGTGTTATCCAGCACCACCAGCACTCCGCGGGCATGTGCGGCGGCGACGATGGCGGGCACGTCCAGCACTTCCATGGTGATCGATCCGGGACTCTCGCACCACACCAGCCGCGTGTTCTCCCGCAGAAGATCCTTAATCCCGGAACCAACTTCGGGAGGATAGAAGCCGGCTTCCACTCCAAATCGTCGCAACACGTCTCTTGCCAGCTTGCGATTCGGAGTGTAAACACTTTCCGGAATTAAAATGTGGTCGCCGCTCTTCAAAAGCGCCAGATTGATCAGCGAAATCGCGCCCTGGCCTCCGGGAGTAATAATCGTCCGGTATCCTTTTTCCAGTTCGCAAATTTTCCCGGCGAGTTCGAGCGTGGTCGGCGTGCCATAAAGGCCGTAGGTATAACCGACTTCGTACTGATCCCAATTGTCGTCGACCGAAGCCGCGTCGGGAAACAGAGTGGTCGAACCGCGAAACACCGGGCTAGCCAGCGACCGATAGCCCTCGGGAACCTGCACATCGGAATGAATCAAACGCGTCTTCCAACTCTTGGCCATGGCGGAATTATACTGGCGGTCAGCCTGCGCAGCAGAGCGTTCAGCACCCAGCATTCAGCATTCAGCAGTCAGCACATGCAATCGGCAGTGCACGATTTCTCGTTTTCCTCGAAAGCTGCACGGCTGAAGGCTGAATGCTGAGTGCTGACTGCTAAGTGCTCCCATCATTTATCCTTAAAGCGAATGATCCAGACCCGCCGCGCTTTCAACCCGCACTCGATCAAGCTGGTGATTTTCGATCTCGACGGCACGCTGATCGATTCGCGGCTTGATCTGGTGCATTCGGTGAACGCCGCCCTGCGCCACATCGGCCGGACAGAACTGCCCGATGACGTCATCGCCAGCTACGTGGGCGACGGCGCGCCGATTCTGATTCAGCGGGCGCTCGGTGGAGAGGCAGTCGAGGAAGCGGTCGTCCGCCAGGGCCTTCAGTTTTTTCTTTCTTACTATCGCGAACACAAGCTCGATCACACCACGGTATACGCCGGAATTCACGAGGCGCTCGGCGCGATCCAGAATTCTGCTCGCCCTAACTTCGATGGCAATCAGAACAACGAATCGGCTCGCGCCCGCCGTCAGATGGCCGTACTCAGCAACAAACCGGTTGTTCCGTCGCGCGCCATCGTCGAAGCACTGGGCTTAGGCCCGTTTTTCACTCAGATCTATGGCGGAAACAGTTTTGCCACCAAAAAACCCGATCCCGAAGGCGCGCGCAAACTGCTTGAGGAATACGCCGTCAGCCCAGAAGAGGCCGTGATCGTCGGCGATTCCCACGTCGATATTGAAACCGGCCGCAATGCCGGCCTGTGGACGGTGGGCGTGAGTTACGGCTTCGCCCCGCACACGCTGCGGGAAAGTCCCCCAGATGTGTTGGTCGATTCGGCGCATGAACTGGCGGAGGTTTTCTGTCTGGGTTAGGCGTTTTTGGTCTCAGTTCTTAGGTCCTAGGTCTTAGGTCTTCCCAACACCTAAGACCTAGCGCCTGAGACCGTTCTCAGTCCTGGCCCACTCTCATGTAAACTCATGCGACGATGAACGACACAACCGGCTTCAATACTTCGGAACTGCGCAAGCTGCGCAGCATGAAAGATCCGTATGGAATTCAGAAGTTTCTCGACGATGCTCCCTACCACCTCGCCGATACGGCATGGTCACCTCGGCGAGTGCTGGCCGAACAAACGGCGCACTGCCTGGAAGGCGCCATTTTCGCGGCAGCCGCGCTTCGCGCCAACGGATACCCTCCGCTCTTGTTCGATCTTGAAGCCGAACACGACACCGATCACGTGATCGCCATCTTCCGCGAAAACGGATGCTGGGGCGCCGTCGCTAAATCGAATTACACCGGCTGCCGCTGGCGCGAGCCCATCCATCGCACGCTGCGCGAACTGGCGCTGACTTATTTCAATACCTACGTCAATCTCCGCCGCGAGCGCACACTGCGGCGCTTTTCGGTCCCGGTAAACTTGAAACGTTTCGATCGCCAGAACTGGATGACCACCGATAAGCCCGTCTGGTTTATCGTGTATCACTTATTTGAGATCAAGCATTACCCGCTCATCACTCCGGCCATGTCCAAGCGCCTGCATCGCGCCGACGAGCGGCTGTTTCAGGGGGAATGCTTGGGCAAGGCCCTGAAGGGCGGAAGTCAGTAAAAAAGGTGGTCAGCTATCGACGCCGACCACCAGGAGAATTCCCGCGTATCAAGCTTGGGGGAAGCCAACTACTCGGGCACAATGATTCCGAACGTTCCCGCCAGGTTGTTGTCGGGGCCGGCCGTGAAGTAGAGATGATTCTTAGCTCCGTTGCTTGACGTTCCCCCGCCAAACGCGATCCCCCAAAGTTGGTCGATGTGGATCGCCTTGCCGGTGGTATCCGCGACCGTGCCGACAAACTGGCCGCTAACACTGTTGAAGCCGTTGATCGTACCCGCGTTGGTGTTGTTCGAGATCAGCAGTCTATTGCTCAGATATCCAAAATTCCTCGGCGCCACGGCAAAACCCCACGGCTGGTTCAGAGGCGAGCCTTGCGCCAAGCGCTTCAGGAATATTCCGGCTTCGCTGTAGACATCGATATACCCGCCCGAAGCTCCCGACGTACTGGCGAACGCAACGTAAACCAAGCCTCCGAAATCCTGGATGCCGAACGGAGCAAATCCCGCCGGAAGCGTGGTGTCAGTAAACGAAGTTACTAGGTTAAAGTTAGCGTCAAATACATCGACCTTATTGTTCGCATCATCGGCGGCAAACAGAAAATTGCCGGACGGATTACTGGTAATCGCCAGGCCGGTATAGACCGCGCCCGGAGTCGTGACCGCGACAATCGCAGAGTTGAAATTCGATTGCGGCGCCCAGCCGCTGACCGTTCCATCGAGCGTGGCGAACAGAAAGATCGACGGCCATCCCTGTACGTTGAACTCTTGCGAGCCGTTGAAGACAATTCCCGTGGGCGTTCCCGGACCGTCGCCGCCCGCCGTGGGAATAAGCACTTCCAGGCTTTGCTTATTGCCGTTGCCGTCGTAGAGTGTCGACCAGCCCGAGCCTTCGTCGCTGATCCAGAAAGGGCCGCCGGGGCCGTAGGCCAATCCCCAGGCGTTCACCAATAAGGGGTCGATGCGCTTCACGGTTCCGACCTGATTGGAAACCAGATTCGTTAGTTGATATTGGGCCACGGCAGTGCTGGAGATAAACATCACCATCATTCCGAGGAACGAGGTTAGAGCTAACGCACGATTGATTGAACGGGGCATAGTAATTTCTCCTTCGTAATTGAGTGGAGGGCCGTCCGGCGAGGGGTTCGATTGCCTGGAATCACCCGCGACGCACACTAAGGTTAGGACTGGCTCTATTTGACGGTGTCAAAGCCGCGTAATCGGTTTGTACAATTTGTGTCACGCTCTTCTGGGAGAACTTTGAGGAGAAGATCGAGCGATGAGTAGTCATCGCTTGTCACTTTCGTGCATCCCCGGGGAACTTCCGGCCTTCTAAGAACGTAATGCCAATTATGCGAAAGCTGGGTCTTGTTCTCCTCTTTGTTGGACTGGGCGGCGTTTTGGCTGGATTCGGGCAGCAGAATCCATCTACCGCGGCGGCTCAACTTAGTTCCTCGCCGAATTCCACTTCCCGGCCCGATCTCACGCCCGATGCCCACGGCGCGCTCTCTCAGGAACAAATGCAGCAGTTGTTTCACGCCGTCGCCGACAAAGACGCCGAGAATGTCAAGCGCCAGCGCGACTACACCTACATTGAACGCGACGAAGAACACAAGCTGGATGGCAAAGGCGAGGTGAAGTCGACGGAGGCGAAGACTTACGAAGTGATGGAGCTTTATGGCGAGCAAGTGCAGCGGCTGATTGAAAAAGACGATAAGCCACTCGACGCCAAGGATGCCGCAAAAGAAGACGAGAAAATCCAGAAGGTGATCGATAAGCGCAAGAATGAATCCGCGGACGATCGCAGGAAACGCGAGGAAAAAGAAGAGAAAGATCGCGAAGAGAATCGTAAGTTCGTACACGATATGGCTGACGCCTACAACTTCAAACTCATAGGTACGGAAGTGATTGGTGGGCGTGAAGCCTGGGTGATCGACGGCGAGCCGCGCCCCGGCTTCGTCCCACACATGAAGGAATCGAAGTTTTTATCGAAGTTCCGTGGCCGCGTCTGGATCGACAAAACTGATCTCCAACTGGCCAAGATGGATGTCGAATGCCTCGATACCGTTTCGTGGGGACTTTTCCTGGCCCGCTTTCATAAGGGCTCGCGCTTCATGCTGGAGCAAACGCGGGTTAACGATGAAGTCTGGTTGCCGCGCCAGCTCACCGCGAAGATCGGTGTTCGTCTTGGCCTCGTCAAGAATTTCGACTTCGACGTCGAGCAGAGCTTTCGCGATTACAAAAAGTTCCGTTCCAGCACGCGCATTCTTGCGGTCGAGGATGTAAAGAAAAAATAGCTGACCGCGTCTCTGAACCCGTCTTCGCGACCCGCCATGGGCTCCCAGACCCTGTCCTGAACCCGATTCGCTGGCTGCATCATCTAGTAAATCAAACTCTTTAAGCTGCATTACGGGGAGAAATCTTGTCTACCCACATAACGCCCTTTTCCGCCGATGTTCGCGGTGAGGCTTTTCCCGCGCTTACTGCCGAGCAAATCAATCGCCTTCGTCCCGCCAGCAAAGTTCGCCGCGTCAACGTCGGCGACATTCTCTTCGAACCCGGCGACAGCGATATCCCCTTCTTCGTGCTGCTCTCGGGACGCATGGAAATCGTTCAACCAGACCGCCAGGGAGAACGCTTGATCGTTACCCATGCAGCTGGTGAATTTACCGGAGAAATCACCATGATCTCCGGCCGCCTGTGTCTGGTGCGCGGCAGAGTGACGGAAGCTGGCGAGTTCCTGGAAATGAGCAGCGGCGATTTGCGCGCCGTGGTTGCGCGGGACGCGGAGCTCAGCGAAATCCTTATGCGCGCCTTTATTCTGCGGCGCGTCGAACTGATCAATCGCGGCGCGGGGAACGTCATCCTCCTGGGCTCGATGCACTCTGCCCAGACTTTGCGTCTGCGCGAATTTCTCACTCGCAACGGCCATCCTCATACCTTCGTCGATCTCGACACCGATTCCACTTACCAGGATTTGCTCGACCACTTCCATGTCGGCATTGAAGAGGTACCCGTCGTCATCTGCAACAACCGGACCGTGCTGCGCAGCCCCTCGATTCAGGAATTGGCCCGATGCCTTGGCCTCAACGCCCACATTACATCTGGAGAAGTGAAAGACCTCGTAATTGTTGGCGCAGGCCCATCTGGACTGGCAGCCGCGGTTTATGCCGCGTCGGAAGGTCTCGACGTTTTGGTAATCGAGGCCGAATCGCCCGGCGGACAAGCTGGATCGAGTTCCAGGATCGAAAACTATCTCGGCTTTCCCATGGGAATCTCCGGCAACGAACTGGCAGGCCGCGCCGCGGCGCAGGCACAAAAATTCGGCGCAAAAGTCCTGATTGCCAACACGGTAACCAAGTTGAACTGCGAGCGCCGTCCCTACGAGTTGAGAGTCGATTGCGGCCAGGTCATTCGCGCCCGCACCGTCGTAATCGCCAGCGGCGCGCAGTACAACAAGCCGGACATCGAGAACCTCAAGAAGTTTGAAGGCCAGGGCATTTATTACGGAGCCACCTATATCGAAGCCCAACTGTGCGGCAAGGAAGATGTGATTGTCGTCGGCGGCGGTAATTCCGCCGGGCAGGCCACCGTCTATCTCTCTCAAACCGCAAGCAAAGTTCACATGCTGGTGCGGGGAAAGCAGCTGTCGGACACGATGTCGCGCTACCTGATCCAGCGCATAGAAGAAAATCCCGCCATCGAGATGCACTACTGCACGGAAATTGTCGGCCTCGATGGAGATGCGCAGCTCGACCGCGTAACTTGGCAGGATAAGAACACCGGCGAAACTTCAACCCACGACATCCATCACGTTTTCATCATGGCGGGCGCTTCGCCGCGTACCGATTGGCTGAAAGGGTGTGTGCTGATGGATAACAAAGGCTTCGTACTTACCGGACGCGACCTGGATCCGCTCTCCCAAGGCTTTAGTTGGCCGCTTCCCCGCGCCCCGCAAATGCTGGAAACCAGTTTGCCCGGAGTTTTTGCTGTTGGCGACGTCCGCGCGAACAGCGTAAAGCGCGTCGCTTCCGCCGTCGGCGAAGGATCAATCTCCATCTATCTGGTCCACAGGGCGCTGGCGGAGTTGTAGGAATCTTCGCGTTCATCGCGAAGATTTTATCGGCGTTATAATAGTAAGATTCTCAGTCGCCGAAAATTGCCCTCTGTGAGGGCAGTACCAAGTTGCCAGAAAAACCCCAGCCGGGCTTTGGCCGGCATGGCCCGGTCAAAGACCCGGCCCCACATAGAAACATCTAAAGGCTAAGAGCTAACACCTAGAGCTTCCATGGATTTCAAACTCGTATCCGATTACAAACCGCAAGGCGATCAAGGCCGCGCCATCGAGGCGCTCTTGCGCGGCGTGTATGACCGCGAGCAGCATCAGGTTTTGCTCGGCGTCACCGGTTCTGGCAAGACCTACACCATGGCCAAGGTGATTGAGGCGGTGAACCGTCCGGCGCTGGTGATGGCGCATAACAAAACTCTGGCCGCGCAGCTTTATCACGAGTTCAAGAATTTCTTTCCGCACAACGCGGTCGAGTATTTCGTTTCCTACTACGACTACTACCAGCCCGAGGCCTATGTCCCCGCCGCTGATTTATTTATCGAAAAAGAAGCGACCATCAACGACGAACTCGACAAACTGCGACTCTCGGCGACCCGCTCTTTATTCGAGCGCCGCGACGCGCTGATCGTCGCTTCGGTGAGCTGCATCTACGGTCTGGGTTCGCCCGAAGCCTATTACGGCATGATGCTGTTTCTGGAAAAAGGCCAGAAGATTACGCGCGAAGACATCACGCGCAAGCTGGTCGATATTCTCTACGAACGCACCAACGGCGAATTCAAACGCGGAACCTTTCGCGTGCGCGGTGACGTGATCGAAGTCTTCCCTACCTATGACGATATGGCCTACCGCATCGAGCTGTGGGGAGATCAGGTGGAGTCTCTGGCGCAGATCGATCCGCTCTTCAGCACCGTGAAGCAGAAATACATGCGCCTCCCGATCTATCCCAAGACGCACTATGTAATGAAAGATGAAACCCGCGCGACCGCAGTCGAGTCGATCAAGAAAGAGCTGGCGTGGTGGGAAGTGGAACTGGAAAAACAAGGCCGCGTGGTCGAGTCGCAACGCATTCACCAGCGGGTGAAGTTCGATCTGGAAATGATCAAAGTCATGGGTTACTGCCATGGCATCGAGAATTATTCGCGCCATTTTACGGGACGCATGCCGGGCGAGCCTCCGCCCACGCTGCTGGATTATTTCCCGCGCGACTATCTGATGTTCGTCGACGAATCGCATCAGACCATTCCGCAGCTTCGCGGCATGTATGCCGGAGATCGCTCGCGCAAAGAGACGCTGGTGGAGTACGGCTTCCGTCTGCCCTCGGCGCTGGATAACCGCCCGCTAACATTTGACGAATTCGACCATCGCACCAATCAGCTCGTTTACGTTTCGGCGACGCCGGGGCCGTACGAGCTGACGAAATCGGCGGGCGTTGTGGTCGAGCAGATCATTCGTCCTACCGGATTGATCGATCCTGAGGTCGAGGTGCGTCCGGTGAAGGGGCAAATCGACGACCTGCTGCACGAGATTCGCGCCCGCGTGGAAAAGGGCGAGCGCGTGCTGGTAACCACTCTGACCAAGCGCATGTCGGAAGACCTGGCCGAGTATTACGCCGAAGTGGGCGTGAAATGCCGCTACATGCACTCGGAAATCGAAACGCTGGAGCGGGTGAAGATTCTGCGCGACCTGCGCAAAGGCGAGTTCGATGTATTGATCGGCATCAATCTACTGCGCGAGGGCCTGGATCTGCCGGAAGTTTCTCTGGTGGCGATTCTCGATGCCGATAAAGAAGGCTTCCTGCGCTCGTGGGGATCGCTGATCCAAACCATCGGCCGCTGCGCGCGGCATCTGCACGGCCGCGCGATTCTCTATGCCGACCGCATGACTGATTCGATGAAGCGCGCCATGGACGAAACCTTGCGACGTCGTGAGATTCAAACTGCCTACAATCTGGAGAACGGAATCACGCCGGAATCGATCGTGCGTCCACTCGATATGACGCTCGCGGGAATCGTCGCCGCCGACTACACCGATCTGACCGGCGGCGAAGCCGAAGGCATGCCGGAATTCAAATCGCAGGAAGAACTCGATGGCTACATCGGCAAACTGGAGAGCGACATGCGTGAGGCGGCAAAAAGGTTTGAGTTTGAGAAGGCGGCGAAGTTGAGGGATACGATTAAGGAGTTAAGAACTAAGGAGTTTTTATTCGCGTAGGTGACAACATTCTGAAGCCCAGTCCACGCTATATACTCCCAATTAATGAAGGTCCCTATACCGATCACTTGCCCTCTCTGCAGCGAGAAATTTTCGCTTGAGGTCACTGGCAGCAACCTCCCAAAGTATTCCCGATGTCCGAAGTGCGGTGCCCAACCTTATAACATGTGGCCCTTGGGCAATGTTGTCACGAAGCTCCTGCTGGAACGCTCACGGCAGGAGCTTGCAAACGGAGATATGACCCTCTCCATACTTTTGAGTGCGGTCGCTGTTGAGACAGAGATGGCACACCTGTTCTTCAAGTGGAGAGGTATTGACTCTGGGAAGGTTCTCGCGAATCAAACTGCAGAAGACAAGGAGCAATGGGAAAACAAGTGGGCCAACATGCGGTCGATCGGGAAGAGACTGTGTGAACTATCTCGATTCCTGACGAATAAGCCTTTTGACGAGTTCGCACGTCTCAATAAGAAACTCTTGGAACCCGCGTTAACGGGTTACAACCCTGCGGCCTCGATTAAGGATTTCTTGCAGGAGCACCTTTTCGCCAAGCGAAACGACATCGCCCACTACGGCAAAATCGACTTTCAAGAAACGGACGGCCAAAAGTCACTCTCGCTCGCAACTGCCTTGCTTGACTTGCTCCACGCGATGGACCTTAAGCGTATCCATGCCCTGGACGAAGCTCACAAGAAGGCTCGCGATTCACCCGTGACGAAGGAAATCTGATGGCAACGCAGCTGCCATTGGCCTATTTCCGCAAATAGGCCGATGGCGACAAAATGCTGATCCCCCGCCACGGATGCATCCCCAGTAAATCCGCATCTCCTGTAATAATCACGTCAGCCCTGCCATTCAGCGCAACTTCCAGAAACTTGTCATCCTTCGGATCGCGGCACTCGCGAATAGTATGAATGATGGAAACAAACTCTGCGGTTTGTGCCATAAGCCGGATGAATTGCAGCCGCTGTTCAATGGTGACGTAGCGGTCGAATTTCTTTTGAGCCAGGACATCTGCCAATTCACTCATCGTCATCTGCGAGACGAGAATAACCCCTTCGTGGATGGCTTTGCCGACGGCGCGACCCGGCACGGAATCAAATCGCAGCAGCCTACTCACGAAAACGTTAGTGTCTATAACGACGCGCTCAACGGTGCGCATCAGTCTTTGAGGAGATCGGCAAGAATTTCAGCTGTGAGGCCGCGCGCTGCAGCCTGCCTGCTGACACGTTCGCAAAGGCGGTCCAGTTCGTCGATGTTTGCACCGCGAATCCGGTCATATTCTTCAGCCGACAAAATAACGGCAACATCGCGATTTTGACGGCGGACACGAACTGGCTCACGTTGTGCAGCGTCAATGAGCGCGGCGAAACGCTGCTTGGCGTCGGTGGCAGTGACGGTCTTCATTTATCTATTATAGATAAATTAGACAAACCAGACAAATCGCTGGACTCCATGATTCTTGTGTTACACTATTCTCGTGTCCTCAACCAACCGCCTTCGCAACGTAACTGTCACCCTCGAAGAAGACGTGGCCCAATGGGCTCGTATCGAGGCCGCGAAGCGGGATACTAGCGTTTCCCGACTGCTGGGAGAATTGCTGAAAGAGCGCATGGAAAAGCCTTCAACCCAGATGTCCGTCTCCGACGCAGCCGGACGATTGGCAAGTTTTGGCGAGCGGCATAGGCTGTCGCTCCGCGGACTCAAGATCAAAGAACTGATCAACGAAGGACGCCGGTGAGCCGGTTTGTCGTGGATGCGTCGGTGGTGCTGACTTGGTGCTTCCCGGATGAACACTCCGCCCTGTCCCAGAGAGTCGCCGAAATGTTCCAGCACGGCGACTCCGCGATCACGCCCTCTTTCTGGCCGCACGAAGTCCTAAACGCCCTGCTCGTTGGGGAAAAGCGCAAGCGGATTTCCCGTGATCTCATCCGCACCTTCCTGAACGACCTGGCAACGCTCCCGATTGTGCTGGAGGGATTACAAGCCGACGTAGTGTTCAACCGGATACAGTCTCTCGGCCGCGAGTATGGCTTAACCCCTTACGATGCCGCTTATCTTGACCTTGCCCAGGCGAACGATCTGCCGCTGGCCACCTTGGACGAGGATCTAATCCGGGCATGCGCTAAAACAGGCGTGGAGCTTGTACGAGAATAGGTTTACTACCGCCCGTACGCCGCGCTGGCCGCCAAAGGCTTGCGGTGGAAGGTGTAGCCATCGAAGGTTTCGGAGCGAAAATTCAGGTTCGAGGCGGCCAGTTTTTCGGTCTGGCTCAAGAAAAGATATCCGCCCGGTTCCAGATAAAGATGCAACCGCTCGAGCACAGCCAGCCGCTGGACGCGAGAGAAATGCGGCAGCACATCCATACAGAAGATGCAGTCAAAACGTCCGATATAGCCGGGACGCGCCAGATTCATGCAGTTAAACGTTACCAGGCTACGCAGGCGCGGCTTTACCAGCAGGTGCGCGGTGACGGCGGGCGACTGAGATCCAGCCTGTCCATGAACTGAATTGGCAGCGGAGTCGGCCTCCTCGCAAACCGGCGCCGCCGCAGGCGTGCCAATCTTGGAAAAGTAACTACGAATCATGGCCGGGGGCAGCCCCTCCAGCGCGGACTGGCGGTACACCCCGCGATCCGCAACTGCGATGTTGCCCGGCAGCAAATCGCTGCCCACAATGTGAATGGAGCATCCCGAGTTCAACTTCGCGCCCGGCTGTCCTGCGGGAGAATTTTCGGCGACGCCTCCGTTGCGCGAGGACTTGGCAGCGCCGTTGCCGGGTCCGCTGATGGCTGCACTCAGGTTCACGGGATTCACCGCGTCACAAACCGCCATCGCGATGGAGTAAGTCTCTTCTCCTGTGGCGCAGCCCGCGCTCCATATACGGATCGGCCCCGGAGTGTCCGCGGACTTGCGCGCGCAAAGTAGAGGCAGCACCTGCCGCGACAACGCATTCAGCGCTCCCGAGTGGCGAAAAAAACCGGTGGTCCCACTTACCAGGCCATCCAGCAGCGACGGCAGAATGGAAGATTCCTGCTCCGGAGAACGCAGGCGCTCCAGCAGCGTCGCGGGTGAGTCCAACTCCTGCGCTTCGATGAACTCGGCGACGTGCGTGGCCAGCGCGCTGTTGGGGCAATCCAGAATCACCCCGCTTTGGCGCTCGACCAGCAGGCGCAACTCCGAAAGTTCGTGCTCCAGAATGGTGCTGGTCGCAATTGACTTGTGCATAGGGCCTTTCCCCAAGCGCGCTCCAGAAAACTCGCACGCCCACCACCACTATCAAATCGGCATATTGCCGGGGGAGAATGAATTTGTTTTGCCCGCCGCTTTTAGCGTCGGGTCATCTTACAGCTATCTCCCGGGAACTGACTCCGGATTCAGCGCCCTGCCGCGGCCGCAATCCAGATTTTTCCGGAGTCCCGTTCCGCCTGCAGAGCCACCACGTTCATTTCTTTTTCCAGCGACGAAAATCGCTGCATCACCTCATGGATGCGCAGCGTCATGTTGCGGATGGTTTCAATCTGGCCCCGTACCTGAGCCGACAGACTGCCCGGCTCCAGCAGCAGGAGATCCGAATTTCCCAAAAGCGAGGTCAGCGCATTGTTCAGTCCATGCCGCATCTCGAGCATGTAGCGTCCCAGCATGGCCTGACGTTCGAGGGCGGCACACTTTTGTTCTGCGGCTCGCGCCCGAGCCTCGGCCCCGGCACGATGCACCGCCTCGCCCGCCGCCAGAATCAGCACGTCCAGCCAATTTTCATCCAGCCTGACCACCGCAGTTCGGGGCCAGCGTTCGCGCACCAGTTTCGCCGCCCCCGCATCCTCGCAGACACAGAACAAGGGTTGTGAGGTCGCATGCAGAGGTTCAATAATCACGGATAACAGCTCGCGCCGCAGCGGGCCGACGATCGCCACTGCAAAATCTTCCACCGTGCGCGGCCACAAATCTCCGCTGAGTATGGTGAACGTAGGCGCGTGCCGCTCCGCCTGCCAGCGCGCGGTCAGCTTGCGCGAAAACCCCACATCGTCGGAGATCACCAGTACGGTCGGATGTTCCACGTGCAAGTTTCCTCTGTCTGACTCGCGCACTCTTTGCGGGAGCCATTGATTTCTAGAAGCTGTCAGCTATCTCATAAAATGGTTTTGGGAAGGGCACGAGTTCAGTCGTGCCGCCCAGCACCAATAACGACGCGGGCTTAAGCCCCTGAGTGAGTTGGACAATTACTTTTTCGGTTCATTCCAATTATTTTTTCTGCCCCGGTTGTGGGTCCGCATCCGGACTCCACTCCGGCCCCGAAACTTCAAATTCGTCAGCATCATCAGTCACGGCAAACTTTACTTCCGGCTTTGCTGCCTCTTCAGGACTAGTCTTCGTCGCCGCTGCTCCGGACGACGCTGCTCCGCTCGATGATGCAACTCCAGCCGCAGCCGCCCGCGTTGCGGTTTTTGCCGCGGTAGTATTCGCCGCAGCCGCCGCGGCGCTCTTTACCGGCGCGGCCTTGGCCGCGGCAGTCGCTTCCGCCGCTTTCTCCCCACCCTCGGCTTCTGAACCGCGTACCAGCGCCGCATCCACCGACGCCAGCAGATCCACCATCATCCGCAGCGGCTGCCCAAAGGAATATTCCGCCTGGAACATCACTTTCCATGACTGGCAAATCATGCGTAGCCGGACGATCGGCTCCTGCGCCGAGAACTGCGCCCGCCGGCAATCGATCGTCTCCACGCCTTTTTCTTCCAGCTCGGCAAGCCCGTCGAGAATGTTGTTGAGATCGGTGAGCATCAGGCGGAAAAACATACGCCGCATCAAATAACCGAAGCGGGTAAATGCCACCAGCGCAATGGGCATATAGAACAGATCGCCCGCCTGCGCCTTGGCCTTGCGTCCCTGCTCGAGCACCCCGCCGTGCAGCAACTCGTCCAGCGACCGGCAACGCCGCGCCGCCTCCAGCACCCGGTCCAGCGCATTCAGCCACACCGGAGCCTTGAGTTCCACCTTGCCCAGCACCGGTTCCAATGCTTCCGCCACATAGGCCACATCGGCCCAATTGTCGTCCAGTTCGGTGGGCGCGATCTGGCTGAAATACTGCACCAGCAGGAAGTCGATTTTGTCACGCGAAGCATCCGTATGCGCAGTTTTGCCCAAAAAGTGTTGCGCCATCGCGATCAACCCATCGTTGTCGACCAGCGAACTGGTTTGCAGAAACTGCCGCAACTGGTGCACCTGGATGCGCTCATCCATATCCCGCAGCCACTGTTGCGCCTGTTCCACGGTCTCGCGTTCCGGCGAGTCCCGCGGCCCTTCCAGCGCCGCTAAAGCGGGCGCATCGATCACAAACTCGCGCGCCAGTTCGGAGTAAATCGGATGCAGGCGGACCGCGCTCGACCACAGCGCCGCATAATCCGGCGCCGGCGATTCCGGCTGCTGCGAGGAAGAAGAAGATGTCGTCATGATTTCACGATCCAGTTCGGAACTGCGTTAAGAAACCGCGCCGCCACCACCGTCGCTCCGGGATGGTACTGCACCGCCACCACCGAGGCTTCCGTATCCAGCGAGCCATCCGAATTGCGCAGCCGCAGCACGTCGGCGAACTCCAGCGGCGTGGTGCAGGAAAACAGAACTTCCCGCGAGGTTCCAAATTCAATTACCGTACTCTCGGTCAGGATGCTCTCTCCCGTTTCCCCGCGCGCGCCGTTACTCGCAGCGTTTTTGCGCGTGAGCTCCACCGGAATCCGCACCGGCGTGGCCTCGGGGAAAAAACGCGCCAGCTCAGCCACCGTGCTGGCCTGACTCGCCCGCCCCTTCGCTGTCCCGCTCTGCGCCATAAATCCTGTCATTCCGACCGAAGCTTTCCATTTTCCGATAGGAATGGAAAGCGCACTAGAGGAACCTGCTTTTCGTCTCAACCACCTAAGGTGCGGTTGGGCTCCCCCTCTTCCCGGTTAGGAAGAGCCTTGGGGAGCCAGAACGCGCGGTTATGCCACAATCAGGAGCACGACCGGGACCATCGCGCGGAACGGAAGGATTAGCACTTAGGCGCTATATTTATCAGTGAGTTAGGCGCTCTCCGGCGCAGATACTGCCAACCAGTTCGGCGGGTCGTCTCATGATGAGATAGCAGTCTCATTCGTGTTATGCTCCTTAAGCCCGCCGATGGTGGCCCATGCGATACGCTACGCTCATAGCTCTCGTCGTCGCTCTTCTGGCACTCCGCTCCGTTGTGCAGTTCGAAACGCGCAGTTCAAGCGCAACGTTGCAGTCGCCCCAGTCTATCGCTTTAGGAGACTTCAATCACGACGGCAAACTTGACATGGCTGTGGCAGCTTATCTTCAGAGCACCCAGGTTTCGGTGTTCCTTGGCAACGGTGACGGCACCTTCAAGCCCCCGGTACTTTATTCGGCAGGGGCGGGACCATTCTCCATCGTAGCTGCCGATTTCAACGGCGACGGCAATCTCGACCTAGCCGTTGACGACTTCGCGATTTCCGGTACCGTGAGCATTTTGCTCGGCAATGGCGACGGCACATTTCAGCCCGCGAAGCTATACACGACCCCGTCGGCTCCCCGCTTCGTCGGCGTCGGGGACTTCAACGGAGACCACATTTTGGATTTGGTCGTTGTTGCCTCCCCGTATATCAGCATCTTGTTTGGCAACGGCGATGGCACATTCCAGAGTGCGATGAGCTTTAAGCCATCGGAAGATCCTGCCGGAGTTGGGATTGGAGACTTCAATCATGATGGAAAGCTCGACCTAGCCATTGGCGAACAATTCGGCGGAAGTCAATTGCAGATCTATCTCGGCAATGGGAACGGGACATTCAATGCGGGCGCAAGTTATTCCGCGGGTCCGTCGCCAAATTCGATTTCCGTCGGCGACTTTCGTAACAACGGCAAGTTAGATCTCGCGGTCGCGTGCGGATTGGGCGAACTCTTCGTCTATCTGGGGAACGGTGACGGAACATTTCAGAATGGGGTAGCGTATGTTCCGCCGGGCTTTCCAGGGTGGGCTACCGCAGCCGATATGAATGGCGACGGCAAGCTCGATCTTGCTCTTGCGAATTTTAGCCTGGGCACTTCTCCGCCTACGGCCGATGTCAGTATTTTCCTTGGCAATGGCGACGGCACGTTCCAGGCGCCGACGAACTATCCATCGGGTGGCGAAAACACTTATATTGCTGTGGGCGACTTTAATAACGATCAAAAGCCAGACCTCGTTGTTACCGATTCTCTTAATAACGACGCGCTCGTCCTCCTGAATACCGGTGTCGTAAGTTTTTCCCCGACCACGCCGCTAGCATTCCCGCCGCAGCTTTTATACGCGGAAAGCAAAGAGCTGGCAGTACGCGTCACCAACTCAGGCACCGCGCCGCTGACGATCCCCTCTGTCACAGCGCAGGGCGAGTTCAAGGTCTCAGATAATTGCGGCAAGAGCGTGAAGGCTGGAGCAAACTGCACAATCACGGTGCGCTCGGCACCGACCACGCAAGGCGCGCTGACCGGGACGGTGACCGTTCGCGACAGCGCTTCCAGCAAGCCGCAAGTGATCGAGCTTTCGGGCGCGGGAACGGTAGTGGAGATGGCGCCCACGAGCCTCAGTTTCGGATCGCAGTCGGTCAACACGAAGAGCGCGCCGCAGCAGGTGGAGCTAACCAACACCGGCAGCGCCGCTCTGACGATCAGCGACGTTTACGTGGAAGGCCAGAACTGGACCAGTTTCTCGCAGACGAACAACTGCGGCAGCAGCGTGCCTGCAGGCGGAAAGTGCACGCTGACAGTAACGTTCGATCCGGTGAAGCAGGGATCACTGAAAGCGGACCTCGACGTGTACAACTCCGGTGGAGGCACGTTCCAGCGAGTGACTCTGAGCGGAACCGGAGATTGAACCAAACGTCATGATGTTTCGACTCCGGCGCCAGGACGTCGTCCCTGCTCAGCTCTGCATGACAAAAACCTGCTATCCTTACCCTCATTGGGCGTGCCGACCTCAAAGCAGTTCGCCATTTCGTCTAAGTAGTCCTTACTCGTTGCAAGACGCGCCGGAAAAGTTCCGGCTGCAGCGGCCATTTCCAGCATCCAACGTTGACGCGAAATCCCGCCAGCATCGGGTTGGCGACAGAGCTTCGCGAAGAACTCACACACAAAAGCTTGGGAGAGATAAACCGTATATGAGAACAATATTGAGAAAGATCGGCTGGTACAGCGCCCTGCTCGGGCTCGCGCTCGCCACCATCGCCATACCAAAATCAGCATCCGCACAAGACGATCAGGACGATCCGCCGGGCCGCGTTGCCCGACTCGGCTATATGGAAGGTTCCGTTTCCTTCCAGCCCGCCGGTGAAGACGATTGGGTCGGAGCCGTTCCCAACCGTCCCATGACCACCGGCGATAAGCTCTGGTCCGATGTGGACTCACGCGCCGAAGTGCAACTTGGCTCCGCCGTCATCCGCCTCTCTGCCATGACCGGATTCTCCTTCCTTAACCTCGACGACAACACCATCCAGATTCAACTCACCTCCGGAGTAATCAACGTCACCGTGCGTCGGCTGAATGACGATGACGATTTCGAAGTCGACACACCCAACCTGGCCTTCACAGCCCTTCAGCCCGGCCACTACCGCATCGAAGCCGGTCAAGACGGCACCACTACAACCATCAGCGTGCGCGCCGGCGAAGGCGAAGCCACCGGCTACGGCCAAAGCTACACCCTGCGCGGCGGACAACTCGGCTACTTCAGCGGCACCGACTCGCTCGATGCTGATGTCGAACAAGTCGGCGATCCCGATCAATTCGACAGTTGGGCTGAGACCCGTGACCATCGCTTCGATTATTCCCGTTCCGCGCGCTATCTCGCCCCCGACGTAGTCGGCTTCGACGATCTCGACGACTACGGCGACTGGCGCGATGACGGCACTTACGGGCACGTGTGGTTCCCCAACCGTGTTGACGCCGGATGGGCTCCCTACCACGAAGGCCACTGGGATTGGATCTCGCCTTGGGGATGGACCTGGGTTGACGATTCCTCCTGGGGTTACGCTCCCTTCCACTACGGCCGCTGGGTAAGCGTTGGCGGGCGCTGGGGATGGGTGGCTGGTCCCGTAGCGGTACGCGCCGTCTACGCTCCCGCACTCGTCGTCTTCATCGGCGGCGGTCCCGGAGGTTTCGGTGGAAATGTTGGCTGGTTCCCGCTCGGTCCGCGGGAAGTCTACGTGCCGTCTTATCACGTGAGCGAAGCTTATGTGAATCGCGTCAACATCAGCAACACGACGGTAAACGTCACGCAGGTCACCAACGTCTATCACACCACCATCATCAACAACACCACCACCAACATCACGAATATCACCTATGCGAACCGTGGGGTACAAGGAGCGGTAATGGTGGTTCCGCAGCACGCGTTCACCAGTGCGCAGCCGGTGGCACAAGCCAGAGTGCAGGTAAGCGCACAGCAGATCGCGTCGGCGCCATTAAGTGGCAGAGTTGCTGTTGCTCCCACGCGCGAAAGCGTCCTCGGATCCAAAGCTTCCACCGCGGGGCACGTGACTGCGCCACCAGCGGCAGTTGCAAGTCGCCAGGTCGTCGCCAAGAAAACTCCGCCTCCGCCTCCCGTGCCCTTTGCGAAGCAGCAGCAGGCACTGGCCGCGCATCCGGGAGAACCGCTCGCCCGCAGCCAGATGCAAACTCTGCGTCCCGCGGCAGCAGTGCATCCTACGGTCAAGGTAGCGCCACCCAGCAAGCCGGCTACGGCGACCACTGGCCGTCCTCCTGCCAACGTTGCGCGACCCGCTCAACCAGCAGCTGCGCCTCCAGCCAATCGCCCGGGAACGCCTCCGGCGGCGAATGAGCATCCCGCCGAGCCGAACCGGCCTGCCCCAGCGCAACCGGCAAGTCATCCGGCTCCGGCGCCAGCAGCCAATCGGCCCGAACCCGCTCCAGCGCCAGCTCGACCGGAGACGAATCGTCCGCCGGCCGCGCAGCCGAATACTCGTCCCGAGCCAACTCCGCCGGCCAATCGGCCGCAGCCTGCTCCCGCGCATCCAGAGACGGCTCGTCCACCGGCAGAGACAACCCATCCGGCTCCATCTCAACCCGCCCCGCACCAGACACCACCTGCGGCCGAGCGTCCACCACAGCGCACTCCTCCGCCAGCAGCCGCAAAGCCAGCTCCGGCGCCCCCGAAACAGCAGCCCAAGCCGCAAACACCCGCGGAGAAGAAAAAGCAGCAGGAGGAAGAGAAGAAAAAGCCTGACTAAAAGTTGAAAAGAATAGAATTGCAAGCACCCTGAGTTCTTCTCAGGGTGCTTTTTTGCACCGCTAATTCACCGTAACGCTCACACTCACAGAAGCAATTCCATTCGCAACCACTTCGAGGGAACTCGGCCCCGTCTCCATAGTCGCGGGAACATCGAAATTGGTCGAGACGATCGCGCTGCCGGTCGCGACTCCCATCGTACTGTGGTCATGCGTCCGCGCATAGAACACGTGGCTGGTCGCCTGATTCGTAATCCTCACCAGCGGATAGTTTGTCGCAGTCTGTTCCTCGTCGCCAAACGCATCGGCCTGCGACAATCCATTGAACTGTGTGCCGGAGATAACGTAAGTCGATCCGCGCGTCACGCTGGCCGGACAAGCAGCGATAGTGGGAGCCCAGGCCGCCGAAGGCTTCCCACTGGATGTGTAGAGCTGAACCGGAGGACCTCCCACAATCACTTCGCCAGTGGGCAGCACCAGCAAACTGCTGCCGGACTCGACCTGCCCGTTGGCACTCAACGTCTGTCCATCGAATTCGTAAAGCGTTCCAGAAACACCCTCGACCAGCACGTTTCCGCTGGTTAGCAGCACGGCAAAAGAATCGCCCGCGTTATCGATGTTGGGAAAGTCCGGACCGGCTATCCAGCTTCCAGGATCGGTGAGAACGGCGGGCGGAGTATAGATAGCGTTGTGCGCCGAGATACCGTTTAAGGCGGAGCCCGTCGCAAAGACAGTCCCGTCCGGACGAAGCACCGCCGGACCAATTTCTCCCGGCGGGTAGTAACAAATAGATCCGCCGGGGCCGTAAGGTAGACACTCTCCGCCGCCGGGCGAGTGTAAATCCACCGGCGTGTTCCCCGCCGTGAACCATTGTTGCACTGACGGAATATATCTCTCCGAGTTCGGAGCATTCTTTACATCAACGGTCAACACCGAACCATCGGGCAAAAGAGTCCAGCCTTCTTCCGCATTGAAATCGCTCTTTCCTGTCGATGCCATCGCTGTCCACAGAAGCGTGCCGGGATCCAATTCCGCCATGAGCGTGTCGATTTTTTGTCCGACCAGAAATTGACCATCCGGAAGCACGACCGACGGCGAGTCTCCGATATAGTCCCAGCCCGTCGGGGCAGACAGCGGTGTCCACGTATCCGCCACGGGATCGTAGATCGCACCCAGGTTGGTAAGCACAAAACTGCCGGAGTTGTATTCCCCGCCGGTAATCACCACGCGCCCATCCGCAAGTTCGGCGGAAGCATAGTCCTCGGGCGCGTATCCCGGGGGCAAACTGGCCAACTGCGACCAGGTTCCGTTGAGATAACTGCCCGTGATATCGGGCGTGAGTTTGATCCAGTCGGATATCCCTCCGCCTTGGAACATCACCGTGCCATCGGTGAGAAGAAATCCCAACCCTGCAGTATCGGGAGGCTGATTCACCAGCAATTGCAGTTTCGTGGCCAGCGGTGGCAACGTGACCGCCGTGCTCATAGAGCTTCCACCGCAGCCGGAGATGGCAAGCAGCAATGCAAGTACCACGAGCAATGATTCTTTCGGCAAGATATTCACCTTTCGTCTGCCTATCTTGCCACAAATCGTCTCACGCACCTATACGCGAGCGGTTTGATCTCCAAATCCATATCCCAGCGACGAGCAGCGACGCGAAAGCGATCGGACCGTGAGGCATGGTGTGGCTCATCTGAAGTTCCCAACCGAATGCAATCAACAACAGCGCGGGCATCAAGGAAATTTTGCTATCGATAAGAAGAGCCAGCGCAACCAGAAGTGCGGCGGCAAATGCCGCCCAGGAACCGGTTTCGCTGATGAATGAACTCACGCCCCCAACCCAGGAGTCGACCCAAGTGTTATTCAGCACATTGATCACTCCCTTTAGTTGGTCGGGCGTTAACTCGCCTTGGTTCTTCATGGATTCGGTAATAAGAATGGTCCGGGCAAGGCCGAATCCACCAATGGAATCGAGCGCCGTGTAATAGATAAAGAAGACAAAGGTCGAGATGCGCGAGATCCACGCCAGCAGTAACACCAGCAAGTTTGTGCTGGCATTGGTAAAGCTGGCAAGCATCCACAGTCCGATGGCCACCAGCGCCACCATCGGGGTTTGGATCATGTGCAAGGCAAACCACCATTGCGGGCCGAAATATCCCAGGGCCTTGAATTTAGGGTCGTAGGGTTCCGGCTTCGACAGATAGTCATACATTCCCGGCGGTTTCGCGGTGAACCCCGCGGGATGAAATAGCTCGATTACAACAAGTACCAGCGGCGCTACGCACAGGCACAACCACCATAGGATCTTCTGAAGAGTAGGGTGGCGCATAAGTCTCCTTGTCGATCAAAGCTCGATACCACTAAGTGATCGTCTTTGTTGCTTCGCTTATGGAGATAACTTTTTTTCCGGATGAAGTATACTCCCGCGTGTCAACCGCCTAACTAAGATTTCCGATTGTTGCGCCTCCAATACACATATCCCGGAACACCGACCATAACGATCTTGCCACAAGTTGCCGTTCAGCAGCTGAGCACGGAACCAACCAATGCATCGCGCCGTCTACGTGATATCGGAATACGAGGACGAAAAGAAATCGGAACGCTCCCAAAATTTTGTGTAGCACTCGGTGCACAGCCAGTCGTGCCCGTTCGTATAGCCAGTACCGTGATCGGCGTCTTCCTGCGATTCGAATAGTTCCCAGCGGCAGATGAAGCAGTGATCTTTTTCCCAGCCTTCTTTGGCCAGGTTGAAATCCGAGTCGGCGGCGAGACCCAGATCAAACGAAATGCAGCCGCTTCTTCGGTGGATCACTACGTCGCGCGGCTTCCACGCAGTTTTGCGCCAATGCCAGTTGTAGGCGCGGCAAATCTGCACCGCATCGCGGACGTAATCGACATTCCACGCGCAGCCGTGGATCTCCACCGTTTCTGCTGAGAGCGAACGGAATCCCAAGTCGCGATACGAGGCGCGCTGAAACGACCACGGCTTCGGAGGGTTGGAGCCTGCATAATACATGCGCAACTCTCCGGCATCGGCTCCTCCTTCGCGCAAAAGCTTGGCCGCCAGGCAGTCTTCCTCATCAAGCAGTCCCAACAATAAATGTTCGGTTCCGATGTGTTTGTTGGCCAGTCTGTCGGCTTCGTTGGCGGCGTGTTTCAATACGCGCTTCGCGGCTTCGCTGAGCGGCAGATCGACAGATATCGATGTCGGCGGCTGTTTCGGCGAATGATCGTCCACTCGCTTGCGTACGGTTTGAAAATCCGTTTTCGGCAACCAGCGGTACAGGGCTTTGTCCTCGCGGATCAGACCGAGGAGCAGATGCTCGGTGTCGATCTTGGGCTGGCCGTACTGGCTGGCTTCGTAGCGGGCAAAGAAAATGACGCGCCGCGCTTTCTCGGTGTAACGTTCAAACATTTGCTTACTCCACTGCTGCGGCCTTTCGGCTGCTGCGCTTCCAATATAAATATCCCGGCACGCCGATAAAAACGATCGCCAGGCTCCAGAAGGCTTCCATTGGCCGTTTCAGAATCGTGTTCAGGATCCACGCAACTCCGGTCAGGATGTAGATGCCGGGCAGCCACGGATACCCGGCGCAGCGATAAGGCCGCGGAATGTCTGGGCGCTTCCAGCGCAGCAGAAACATTCCGATCACGGTCAAAGTATAGGACAGCACCATACCAAAAATGACATACGTGTATAGCCAGTCGTAGCCGCCGCTGAGAGTCAGTACTCCCGCCCAGATTCCCTGTCCAATCAAGCTAAAAGCCGGCGTGCGCCATTTGGGATGAATCACCGCCATGCGCTTGAAGAAGACTCCGTCCTGCGCCATGGCAAGATACACGCGCGCCCCGGAGAGCGTGCACGTCGCCGCCGCGCTGAAACAGGAAACCGCAATCGTCAGCGACAGCCACACCGCGGCACGGGGAGAAAACAGCGCGGCCGCGGCGGCATGAGCGATGGTTTCATGCCGAGCAATTTCGTCAAGCGGCATGGCGTACAAGTAAGTCATGTTCATCGCCACATAGACGACGCCGACCACCAGCACGCCCAACACCATGGCCAGCGGCACATTCCGCCGCGGCTCTTTCACTTCGCCCGCAACCCATGTGATGTAGACCCAACCGTCATATGCCCAGTAGACCGCAATCAATCCAACGCCGAAGGCGGAGAGGAACTGCGCGGGATGAAGCCCCAGGGTGAGCCCGACACCGTGCGCGCGGAAGTGCGACCAGTCCCCCTTTCCAATGGCAAATCCGAGAATCACGAACGTCGCCATCGCGGCGAACTTCGTCCATGTGGAAAGATTCTGCAACAGCGTTCCCCAGCGCAGCCCCACCACGTTTACGTAAGTCAGAGTGGCGATCAGAAACAGCCCGAACAGATGCGCGCGCGTAATCGCAACCCCGGCGAGCGAGAGCACGACGTGTTCCTGCGAGACGATGGGAAAAACTTGTCCGGTGTAGGCCGCCGAAGCCACCGAGAGCGCCGCGATACTTCCACCGTTAGCTACCGCGAAGAGCATCCATCCGTAAAGAAACGCAACTAAATCGCCGTAAGCCTCGCGCAAATAAACATACTGCCCGCCGGACTCGGGGAACATCGATCCCAGCTCGGCAAAGGCCACGCAGCCGAACAGCGAAATCACGCCGCCAATCACCCACACCAGTAAAAACAACATCGGCTGTGGCAGCGGCCCGGCAATATCTTTCGCAGTGAGAAAAATCGAAGAGCCGATAATGCCGCTAACGAGCAGCAGCACAGAATCGAGCAGCCCGAGTCCGCGAACCAGCGTGGGCTGCGATTTGTCGGAAGGAGTCTCGGCCGTGGGCACGGCAGGCGTCTCCACTATCCCATCCCCAATTCATCGGCCGATTCCAGGGGCGTGCCGCAGCGCCGGCAGATAACGGCGGAACAGTCACCGCAGGTGAGAGGATCCTTTACTTCTTCGGCACAATTCGGGCAGTAAAACGATCCTGGGCTCGGTTCCGGCGGAGGATTCTGAGGACGTGTCGCCATGTGGAGGAAAACTGTAGCACAACCGTGTTGGCTGGGACAGACTGCTGAAGCTTGGGCGGGCTCGGTATTCCCTTAGCTGGCCACGATTCGGGATTGGGGCAGGCAACGGAACCTGACCCATGCTCGTTTCGTATATATGATCGATGTCGCCGCTCATGGAATATGTCACGTATGCCGCCGGCAACGGCTGTTAGCAATGGGGAGGGTAGTCAGCAGCGCCGTCTAGCATATCCATGAAAGACATTTATCGATTCGCGGTTTTCATGGCCGCCGCAGCGGCCGTCTTCAATGGAGTCCTGCTATTAGTCATGCGCAGGCGAACACAGCATCCCCGCATCAGGAGTTTGGTATTTACCACATTGCTCGTGGTTGTGATTGGCATGCTCTTCGCGCGATATGGACACATCTTCTTTCGGCCGCCCTGGTGGATCTATTACGGAGTTCCCGCACTGTCGACGTTCCTGCTGCCGCCGGTCATCTTGCGCATGAAGCGCAATGAAATCGCGCAGTATATTCCGTTGGCGGTCTTGATGGCTCCAGCCATTCACATATTTTTCTCGCTGTTCGTGGGATGGCATGACTACATGCCATTCCCCTTCTACATCCCGTCGCTTTTCGAGTTAGCCAGGCGGATTCCTGGTTCCGCGCCTCATGTCTAATTAACCGACAAACCCAATCACTTCTTCACTTGTGATTTCGGATCGTTCGCTGGATCGAAATATCGCGTGTCGGTTGGACCGTATCCAGAAATTTGCACAACCACAGCGTCGGCATCGGTCTGGGCGAAATGATTGTCTCCACCCGGTTCCGAATAGACGCTTCCCGGCGGAAGGGTCTTCAGCGATTTGGCGTCGAAGTGCGTTCCGTAGCCCAGGTGCCACTCACCCGAGACGACTGTTGCCACTCGCTCATCGCGGTGCGAATGCGCCTGGATTGTGGTGTGCGCGGGGACAAACAGCAGAATCGAGTAGAAGCCCACTTTGGAAGGATCTCCAAAGAGGACCTTGGTATGAATTCCTGGGACGTTAGAACTGCCAATCTGATTGCTATCGAGCGTACCGGCTTGGATTTCCGCCGGAGTCATCCGCATCTCGGGTAGGGACTGAGCTATGGCGGCAGACGTTGCCACAAGGAACAGGACTGCGACAACGAACCTCTTGAGAGTTATGAACACGGCGTATTCCTTTCTTTTCGACGGTTAAGCATACGCAGATCGACTGCCGCAAAGCTCAGAGAAACTTTAGCAGTGCTTCGGTGGTCTCCCGCGGATTTTCCTCCAGGACCCAGTGCCCGGTATTCTTCAACACCACGACGGTTACGTCCGTCGCAACCAGCTTGGTTTGTTGCGCGAGCGCGTCTCCCAACGACTTTTCGCCACCGATGGTGAGAACCGGCATGGTGAGCTTGGTCTGGGAGAGTTGAGCGAAATCCTTGGCGGCTTGCAGGAAGGAAACGAAGTAGGCCCATCCCGCGTGCATGCGTCCCGGCCGCGCATAAGCTACCGCGTAAGCTTTGCGAGCCGCTTCCGGTATCGAATGACTCTTGTCGGCCGCGAAGTCGTTCCAGAAATAATCGAAGTACGTGCGCTCGCGGCCCCGAACCAGCTCTTCGGGGGTCGGCCCATTAAAGCGAAAATGCCAGATGTTCGGGTTGTTGTAGACGGCCTCCCATCCCGGCACGCCGGGGAGGAACGCGTCCATCAATACCAGTTTCGTCACCTCGGCCGGGAACTGCGCAGCGTAGGCATAGGCCACCATAAGGCCGATGTCGTGGCCCACGACCTCGGCCTTCTCCACGCCAAGAGACTTAGCGAGATCATGAATGCGGATGGCGGCGCTTTTCATGTCCAGGCCGCCGGCGGGAATGCCGGAATCTCCGATGCCGGGCAAATCCGGAGCGATGACGGTGAAGCGCCCTGCCAGCAACGGAATAATTGGCTTCCACATCAGCGAAGTCTCGGCATAACCGTGCAACAGGATAAGCGGCGTACCGTGGCCGGCCGTCATGTAGTGGATCTTGGCGCCGTCGATCTCCGTCGTGTGGGCGGCAATGGCATCGGATGGCGCATCGGCGCTAGCCGCGGCAGGGAATCCGGTGGAGAGAAAGAGCAGGCCGAACAAAGTCAGGCTTAGGGGTGCCTTCATACGATGGAACCTCTTCATAGTGTGAGATATTCCGGACTATACAATCTGGAATGTGCGCCGTCAACCCCCAGGCGGTAGACTGTAGAGTCCATCTATGGCGCGATCCAAGAGATTCGATCCCAGGCAGGCATTAGAGGCGGCCATGGCCGTGTTCTGGCGGGTAGGTTATGAGAACGCATCGCTCGACATGCTGATGACCGAAATGGGGATTGCCCGGCAAAGCCTGTATGACACGTTCGGCGACAAGCGGTCTTTATACCTGAAAGCTTTAGCCCACTATCGCGACGAAAGCCACGCTTCCATGCGCCGCGTATTCCGTTCCGCCCCTACGGCGAGAGAGGGCTTTGCGCAACTTCTTTTTGGCTTGAGCGCGGAGTCGCGAGCACAGCACGCGCGCGGCTGCTTGCTGTTAAGCGCAAACCTGGAGCGCGCCGCGGGAGACGAGATTCTGGCGGCCTTCCTGCGCCATAATCAAGCGACTGTCGAATCGATTTTTCGCGAGGCGCTTCGGCGCGCGCAATCGAACGGCGAATTGTCGCGCAAGCGGGATCCGGCGGCGTTGGCGCGGTTCTTTGTCGTTACGATTCAGGGGATGCGGGCGCTGGCTAGACTCAAGTCGGATCGCCGCGCACTCGAAGCGGTCGCAAGAGTCGCTTTGGCCACACTCGACTAACTACGGAAACCCGTTTTCACATAGTCCGGAAGCGCCTCGGAAGCCGGCCTCGAACCGCATTTGGCGCGCCGCTTGCAGAACGCCAGCCCCATTCTGAAAAGCGTTAAAATCTATCTGTGCCCGACCGACCACTCACTCCCGACGAAAAACTGCAACAGGAATTCAACCGCTGGGCCGCCGCCGGCGAAGGCCCCAAAATGGAGAGCCATCACTTCGACATCGCGACCAAGACAATTCGCCGCATGGGGTTGCGCCCTGGCGAGCGCGTGCTCGACCTTGGCTGCGGCTCAGGCTGGGCAACGAGGCTGCTGGCGCGTCTGGTCGGCGAGGGACCGGATGGCTTCGGCCAGGTGGTCGGTCTCGACGTCGCCGACGAAATGATTCGCGAGGCGCGCGCCGCATCAAAAGATTTCGACAACGTGCTTTACATCTGGGGATCGGCGCAGCAAATCCCGTGGGAAGAAAATTTCTTCGACAAAGTTTTGTCGGTAGAGTCTTTCTATTACTATGCCGATCAGGATCGCGCGCTGATGGAGCTGTTTCGCGTGATGTCGCCACACGGAAAATTGTTCATCCTCATCAATCTATACAAAGACAATCAGTACTCTCTGCAGTGGGTGGACAAGCTGAAGGTCCCGGTGCACGTGCGCTCGGAAGCGGAGTACGTGGAGTTGCTCAAGAAACATGCCTTCGAAAACGTTGAAGCCTGCCGCGTCCCCGACGACACGCCCACGCCCGATGACTACAAAACAAAGTCGTTCCATAGTCTGGAAGATCTGCGGGCGTTCAAGCGCGAAGGCGCTTTGTTGCTGATGGCGACAAAACCCGATCTGCGCACACCCGCACCGGGATTTACGATTTATTAACGGTGCTTACCACCGTCTAAATCTCGCTGTCGTCATCGTCTTTGTCGCGATCACCCAAGTCTTTCGCGGGGCTCAGCGCGCGCCCATCGGAGGCGTGCCGGATTTCGATCCGCCCATTCACATTGGAGAGCCGGATGCGTGGGCCGCCGCTGCCCAGTTCGCCCCGCAGGTCGTGGCCCACCATATGACGATTCACGTGCAGCCCGAAATCATTCTCGATCCCGCCCGAAACTGTGCTCGCCTCAATCTCCGCCTTCGAATCCGAAGGAATCGTCATCTCCATTGAACCGTTGACTGAACTCAGTTTTATCGACGAGCCAGAAAGATCGTCAAAAGTGGCGTCCAGATGACCGTTGATGGTCGACAGATCGGCCCGGCCGGAAAGATTGTGCGCTTCAAGTTTGCCGTTGATGCACGAGGCGTGCACCTCACCCTTCGTCCCGGTAATATCGAGCGAGCCGTTAATCAACTTAATCTCATCCAGGCGCGCGCCGCGCGGCACCGTCAGTGTGTATTCCACCCCAGCGGGATTATTGCGCGACCCCCAATTAAATGTGTGGTCGTGGTCGGGATATTTCGTCCGAATCGAAATCTCGTCCGCGTGCGATTCGACCTCGATCCGGGCTTCGTCCAGCCGCTCCTTCGTACCGGCATACTTCACCGCATCGACTTTGACTTCATTCCGATCCCAAACCGAGATGTGCACCGCGCCATTGATGTTATCGAGCTCAACGCGGCCTCCGGCGTTCAGGGCATACGTCTGGTGAAATTCTTCGGTGAAGTCGCCCCGGTGATCGGAGGCGTTTGCGGCCGAACTGGAAATCAGCATCGCACAGAAGGTCAGGACAAACGCTGAACGAGCTTGTAATTCTTGCCGACGGTTCATAGGATTCTCCGTTTCCAAACGTTAGACGCGGCGACTTGCAATTGGTGAGACCCGGTACGCGGAAGTCTCCCTGTCCACACATGGGTATACGAAAAGCGCCTCGCCAATGTTCCCCGCTTACTGGGGCCTGGATTCCGGATTTTTTCGTCCGGCTTCGGTCAGCAGATAAACCCCCAAAATCACCATCTCCGGCTCGATGGGATGGCGGTAGCGCTGCCCCGGATAGACCACGTAATAGATGAATGGATAGAGAAGAATGAGCCAGAACAGCAGCCAGGCGCCGGGTTTGCGCTGGCGCAGGGCGCGCCCCAGCCCCCAGAACATGAGCACGGACGAGGCCAGGAAAAGCGAGTTCTTCACCTCCGCCATCCACCAAATGTTCGCCAGCCGCGGCGGTCCCGCCCAAAAATAAATAAACCGCTTCAGGCAGAGCACGGCAAAGCGCGGGTAATCCGCTTCGATGTAATCGAGCGCCTGCCGCTTGCGGTTTTCGATGTACCCCAACTCGCCCAGGGATGTGTACTGGCGCATGGCGTAGGTATCCTGCGTGGGATGCAAATATTGCATCCAGGTCCCGTCCCCGCCGGCGCCGTTACCCAGCCGCAGCTCCGCGCCCAGGTTGTCGCGAATGAAGATGAACTTTCCAAACGTTCGATAGTTGCGCACCGTCCACGGGGTCACGCAGGCAATAAATATCAACGAAGCGAGCACGATGCCCCCCAACGAAGGCTTCCGCCGCTTCGCGCGCCGATACCACGCCCACAATCCCGAGGCCGGCAGAAACGCGATCAGCACCGTGCTGTTCAGCGCCGCGATGCCCCACAGCAACCCGAACTCGATCCACGGCATGAGGCCGTCGCGATCCTCCATGGTCAGCGCCAGCCAGAAAATAACCGCGAACAGCAGAGCCGATAAACTCGTCTCCCAAACCCAGCGCGTACACCAGTACATGACGTAGGGCAAAAGCGCCCACGTCCAAGCCGAGCCGACCGCAACTTTCTCCGAGAAAATCCGCCGCGCAATCAGAAATATCGGGACACAAGTCAGCGCCGAAAAAACACTGTTGATACTCAACAACGCGAACGCCGAAGCTCTCGAATAGATTCCGAAGACGTGGAACACGCCCGCAGTCAGGTACGGATACAACGGTGGCTCCCACGCGGTTGGCCCCGTAGGCGCGCCGAATGCGTCGCTGAAGCCGCGCCCCGCGGCGATGGCCGCCCCGATGCGTCCCATCTCCCAGCCAAAGCCAAAATTATCTTCCGCGCTCTTAAACTTGTAAGTGTGGCCGACGACAATCCAGCCCACGCGCAAGAGCATCGCGATAGCGACCATCCAGAACTGCGACGTTCGAATATGCGTCCACGCACCGGCAAGCGGCGTGGGAATGCGTGCGCGTTCGGCAGCCACGGCGGGCTTCGAATCCATGGATATTTCTATTTGTAGCTGAGTCACGTCGTGGCGGCAAATCGGTGAAACCGCATCGGATTGCTGGAATCGGGTAGTGGTGCAATTTGGCTTTCTACGACATTGTCATCCTGAGCGGAGCCGTTTTTCAGGCGTAGCGAAGGGCCTGCCCTGAGCGAAGCCGAAGGGATCTCCCGCTTAACCGGCCCAACGCGTGAGCCAAACTGACCCATACCTGGGATTCGATTGACACTTCAGCGCGGCATCCCTAGACTGAGGTGCTTCGCGCCGTTCGCCTCGCATTAAACGTATAATGATGCGGTTAACCTTGTAACGAACCGAGGTCGCTTCATGGGCTGGCTGCAAAACAAGTTCGAAAAGAATTTCATGATTAGCACGGTCGACTACGTCTTCAACTGGGCGCGGAAGTCCGCCGTGTGGCCGATGACGTTTGGCCTCGCTTGCTGCGCCATCGAAATGATCGCCTCCTCCACCTCGCGCTTCGATATCGCCCGCTTCGGCTCGGAAGTCTTCCGTCCCAGCCCGCGGCAGAGCGATCTCATGATCGTCGCCGGCACGGTCACCTTGAAGATGGCGCCAGTCGTAAAGCGCATCTACGATCAAATGCCCGACCCCAAGTGGGTCATCTCGATGGGCGCATGCTCGTCGGTGGGCGGACCGTTTAATACTTACGCAGTGTTACAAGGCGTAGATAAAATCGTGCCGACAGATGTGTATGTCACGGGCTGCCCGCCGCGCCCGGAAAATCTTTTCTACGCCCTGCTCAAGCTGCAGGACAAAATCGATACCATGACCCTGGCCAGGAAGCCCACCGAAGTCCGCCTAGATCCCAATATGCTGGAGAACTTCAAGCGCCAGGTCATGATCGCGCAAACGCTCCAACCAAAATGAGCAATTAGCAGTTGGCATTTAGCATTTAGTAAACCCGTCGGAGCTAAGTGTTAACTGCCAATTGCTAATTGCTGGTTTCCTATGCCGAACCTAACCAAACTCGCCACCGAATCCGATCTCCCCGCCCTCGACGAAGCCAAAGAATTTCCCTGCGGCGCTAAGACAATCTGCATCGCCAACGTGAACGGCACTTACAGCGCCATGGATAACGTGTGCCTGCACCGTGGCGGTCCGCTAGGCCAGGGAATGATCGAAGGCGGCAAAGTAGTATGCCCCTGGCATGGCTGGGCTTGGGATACCAAAACCGGCGAAGCCGAGCAGGACTCCAACATGAAGGTTTCCATCTATCCGCTGCGGGTTGAGAACGGCGAAGTGCTGATTGAGATTTAGCGGCATACCTTCCCTTACAGCGCCACTGTCGTCCTGAGCGAAGCCGAGAGATTCGCGAAGCGAATCCCTCAGCGCAGTCGAAGGACCCCTACCCCCACCACCGCCCTCGGCCGATCTTGCTCGCGGGTGCCCCGCCCCTTGTCTCTCCGTTCTTTGGAGAGACAAGGCGGGGATCTTGATCTCGCGGATAACCGCGCCGGGCAGCAGGAGTGACGCTGCCCACCATAACCGCGGCTACAATGGTCATAGTAGCCCGTGGAGGTCCCCGCTGTTCGAGCGAATAACTATCAACCGCCAAAGCCTCACAGGTGAACCCATCGACTTAGGATTTCTCGCTCAGTGCTTGATTTTCTACGAAAGAGTTCGAGTTGTCGCGGACGTGGAAACCTTCCGATACTTAGTGCGCTGTTGCGGCCCCGAAGAATTGCTTGAACTCTTACAGATGGGAGTGCTGGAGATAGAGTTCTTCGACAATATGACTGGAGTCGCAACGATAGGAAGCAACGTCGGACCGCTTCATGAGCTCAAGGCGTTTTACACGAACTCGATTCGCTATCCCCAAATGTCAAGGAAACTCTTCGATGAATTGGCTGGACCGTCCGGAAAGGGTGCGAGCAAAATGTTCAGATCGTTCGAGCGATTCGTCGAACGCTCAGCCTACACAAGCGAGATGTTACAACAATCGCACGCAGACATACTCGACCCTTCTTACGTTGGCCCAGCTCTCAGCAGCCTCCTTTCGTTTCTCGCTCCCGAGTACTCCGCGCCGAAGCCGCTCGTCTTTCGTGTTCACCCGGTGCTGAAGGGCGGAACATACAAGGTAACGACCAACATCGACTTTGGCGCTGCTAACGCTTCATATAACCAGCATGTTCCCGTGAGTCACTCCACCCTAAGCGTGCCCTTCCTGCTGGGCCATATCGCCGACACGCGGCGGGACCTCATCGTTGGCTCTCGTCTCCAATCCGAATTCGCCGTGGCTCCCGTGCGCACGCTGGTAGCGTCCCACAAGTTGGCCGAGATAATTTCTGCGGCAGGCAGAGGAACACGAATAGCCGAAATGTTCCAAGAGAGCGTCGTTGACGACGTGCCCAGCGTCCGAGGGGTGGTTAACTCCGGGAAAAAAAACTTTCGCGATGTTGCACGTTTAGTTCGACAGGCCGAGAAGTTCAAAGAATGGCTCCGAAAGCAGGGCGGCACCGAAGATTTGCGCGGACCATATTGTAAGGAGGTAGCTCACCTTGATTGGGCCGATAAGCTGCCGCCCAAGTCGCTGCGTTTCCTAATGATGACCGCAGCTGGCCTCGCCGTCGGCGCGGCCACGGGCCCGGTTGTAGGAGCCGTCGCGACAGCGGCACTCTCTGCTGGTGATACCTTCTTGCTCGACAAACTACTCAAGGGCTGGAAACCCAACCATTTTATCGAAGGGCCGCTAAAGCAGTTTCTCCGCGATGAATGAGCAAAGCCCCGAAGAGATGATCGGATCTCGATCCAATTTTCCCATCCGGCACTGGTCGGGCAAGCGATCCGCTCGCGCTCCATTCTTTGGGTGCTTTGCAAAAGGGTAGGCCTTCCGGACTGCCGCGGGCAATCTGACATTATCGTCGGGCATACGGCCATGGCCCCGTGCGTTGGAACTAGCAGGAGGGACTCAGGTGGTCTTAAACACTTTTCCACACCCCGCCTGTGACATCCAACCTTCCCACCATGCGATAAACTAATAGTAGTATGCTTCCCCGCAATCTTAGCCCCGAGAAACTCAGCTCTAGACCCGCCGGAACCATACTCGCCCTCCGCAACCCCTTCGTTTCCAATATTTTGCGCGTAAATCCTTCCTTTGCAATATTTTACCCGGATTCCGCGCGGCCCCGCGCCGCTAACTCCAGCCTCCTCAAAGATTTAGAAGTTCAATCCGTATTTTTTTTTAATCCGGATCAGCCCTCTCAAAGAAAAAAACGCTCCACCCTGGACGCACCCAATCGTTCAAAAAAAATGCTCCGTGAGCGCGACCCGTCTGCACGAGTCCGAACAGAAAGCCAATAACCGTGAGCTGAGAGCTAAAAGCTAAGAGCTAAAAGCTAAAAGCATCGACAGCTGACAGCTCCCTTCACTCAGCTAAAATGAACTCACCACCAAACTATGATCCATCCCTGGCACGACGTAACTCCCGGCGACAAGCTCCCGCAGGAATTCGATTGCGTCATCGAGATCCCTTTCGGCTCCAGCGTGAAGTATGAACTCGACAAAGCCAGCGGCTTAATCAAGCTCGACCGCATTCTCTACTCCGCGGTTTACTATCCCGCGAACTACGGCTTCATTCCGCAGACTCTCGCCGAAGACGACGACCCGCTCGACGTCCTCGTGCTCTGCCAGGAAACGGTCGTCCCGCTCACCATTATCCACGCCCGCTCCATCGGCCTGATGACCATGATCGACGGCGGCAAGCCCGACCATAAAATCATCGCCATCGCCACCCAGGACCCCGAATTCAACTCCTACCACGAAGCCGCCGAAATGCCGCAGCACCGCATGCTCATGCTCCGCAGATTTTTTCAGGATTACAAACAACTCGAAGGCAAAGCCGTCGAAGTCGACGAGATCCGCCCCGCGGCTGAAGCCTATCCCATCATCCTCGATTCCCTGCACCGCTACAGCGAGCAGCGCCGCAAAGGCTTCAAGGCGCCGGAAAAGCACTAGCCGGAGGCCCACAGTGAATCAGCGCAACTGCCCGCCCAACAAGCACTTCAGCCGTTCATGCCCCAAAGTAACTTCATTCACCAGAGATCCCTTCGTAGAATTTACCGAGTCAAATTCCGCGATTCCGGGTTCATTACTAACGACGTTCATTCTGCCGAAAGGCTTCGAGGAAACCATGAAAACTGCTCGACATTGCACGCTACTCGTGTGTCTGGTTGCTCTATGCGCGGCTGCGAGTTTTGCCGACGAACCGGGAAGACATCCGGCCTACCTGCACGCGCTCACCGATCTCCGCCACGCCCGCGCTCACCTGGAAAACCTGGCGCCCACTCATCACATGGACCGGGAAGAACAGCACGCCATCGCAGAGATCGACAGAGCAATCGGCGAAATCAAGCGCGCTGCGATCGACGACGGCAAGAACTTGAACGATCATCCGCCGGTCGATGCAGGAATGGACCGCCCCGGCCGCTATCACCGAGCGCTGGAGCTGCTGGACAAAGCTCACAATGACATCGCCCGGGAAGAAGATGACCCGTCCGTACGCGGCCTGCGTAATCGCGCTCTGCAACATATCGACGAAGCCCACCGCATCGTCGATCATCTGATCGTCCAGGCTGCCAGCCGCTAGAAGCAGGAAGTACAGCGGCTGGTGACTTTCAATTCATCGAGACTGAGAGAGGCCCGGCATTGTGCCGGGCCGTTTTATTTTTTTCGAACGGTTTATTTTTTCTTGACTTAATGTACTAGTTGTATAGTACACTGAGACGCATGGGACGAACTCCCATTAACGGTCCGGGCTTCCGGTTCAAACTGGATTTGCGCAACGGAGTCCCCGTCTACCGCCAGATCATCGATCAGGTCCGGGGCGGCATCGCAGCGGGAACGCTTGCTGCGGGCGATCAACTTCCCACCGTGCGGCAACTCGCCGTTGACCTGGCCATCAATCCGAATACAGTTCTGCGGGCTTACCGTGAACTCGAACTGGGTGGCACGCTGGAAACTCATCAGGGAAGCGGAACCTTCATCAGCAACAAAAAGATTGTCAGGAACAACGCGGAGCGCGAGCGGCAACTCGTTCAACTGGCGGGTGAATTTGCCGCCCGCGCCGGAGCGGCGGGATTCACGGTGGAAGAACTGCTCGACCGTCTGCGCGAGTTAACGCCTCAATCCACGCAAAGGAGATAGAAACCATGACGAAAATCGAGATCGGTCAAATTAGCGGTATCGGAAGATCGCTATTTGTCATTTGCCTATTAGCGGGCGCAATCGTCACCGCCGCCACTCATCATCCCGGTGGAATCATCGCTGGCGCCGTGCTTGGCCTTTACCTCATGTTCGCCATCAAGGTGGTGCAGCAGTGGGAGAGGGTCGCGGTTCTCCGTTTGGGCCGTTATGTCGGCCTGCGCGGACCCGGGATCTTTCACATCGTGCCTATCGTGGAGACGCTAAGTCCCTACGTAGATCAACGAGTGCGCGTCGCCAACGTCTCGGCCGAATCCACGCTGACCCGCGACACGGTTCCAGTCAACGTCGATGCCATTGTCTTCTGGATGGTCTGGAACGCGGAGAAATGCATTTTGGAAGTTGAGAACTTTATCGAGGCCATCAACATGAGCGCCCAGACTGCGCTGCGAGAATCGATTGGGCGTCACGAACTGGCGCAGATGATTACCGAGCGCGAAACGCTCGGCCGCGAACTGCAGCGCATTCTCGATGAGAAGACGAATCCATGGGGGATTACGGTGCAGTCGGTGGAAATTCGCGACGTAAGAATTCCGCAGGGACTGGAAGATGCCATGTCGCGGCAAGCGCAGGCCGAACGCGAGCGCCAAGCCCGAATTATCCTGGGACAGGCGGAAACCGAAATCTCCAACAGCTTTGTGCAGGCTGCGGCTTCGTACGCGGAGAACCCCGTTGCTTTGCACTTGCGCGCCATGAACATGTTGTATGAAGCGATTAAGGAAAAAGGTTCGATGGTGATTGTGCCTTCATCCGCCGTTGAGACGATGGGGTTGGGCGGAACGCTCGCCACCGCATCGCTCGGCGGTGCAAAGGCTCAATAACAAATAAATGAATGTCAGCCGGAAACGGCATGAGAGGAGAAAACTATGAGTTGGTTTAAAACAAATAATCTGGCGGCAGTGAAGGCCGGAGCGTGGAGTCTGGCACTTCTGGTAGTTCTGACAATGTCATTGGCGCTTCCCCGAAGCGGTGCGCAGGTGATGCAGAAAGGGATCAGGGTCGAGCTAGCGGCTACGAACAGTGCGGCACCAGTGCCCGATGCGGACAATCAGGACGCACTTATTATCACCGTTACCGATACCGGCAAACTCTATCTTGGTATCGATCCGGTTACGCCCGATGCGTTGGCGGAAAAGCTCGGTGGGCGCATCTCCCGCACGCAGAATCTTTACATCAAGGCCGACGCCAAGGCGCCTTACGCCAGTGTGGTGAGGATTCTGGATGCCGCACACGCGACCGGCTTAACAAACATAGCGCTGTTAACAACTCAAGGAAAGCCTTCGCAACCTGGAAAACTGGCAGTGCCGGAAGGCATCAAGATGAAGTTGGCTCGGCGCACTTCCGCGGCAACGGAATGAAAAAGGAGTCAGTCGCCGCCGACTGAAAGGTCGCTGTTGATCCAGTTAAGACTTAGCGGCGCAGGGACGGCCGAGAGCGGCTGTCCCTACGCTTTCTATCGCCGCCTTCACCAAACGTGGCAAGCATTCTCAGCCACCATCGGCTGCCCGGCTTTGCATCCCCATGCCTTCTGGAATTCCGGCATGTTCTGCACCACGCCATTCACGCGGTATCGTCCCGGCGAGTGCGGATTCGTGGTCACCTGCATGCGCTCATACTCGGGCCGGCGCTTCTCGCACCACACTCTCCCGAATCCCAGGAAGAAGCGCTGCTCGGGCGTGTAGCCGTCGATTTTCTCGCCTTCTTTTCCAGTCTTGTCGTCGGCGATCATGTGTTCGAGCGCCATCAGCGCGATGCGCGCCCCACCGTTGTCGGCGGTGTTCTCTCCCAGCGTCAGACGACCATTCAGTTTCAGATCGTCCACAGCCACGAAGTTCGAATACTCATCCGCCACGCAACTGACGCGCTTTTCAAACTCTTTTCCATCCTCCGCAGTCCACCAATCGTGGAGATTGCCTTTCGGATCAAACTTCCGCCCTTGATCGTCAAAGCCGTGCGTGAGTTCGTGTCCGATCACCAGCCCGATGCCACCGAAGTTCACGGCGTCATCCATACTCTTGTCAAAAAACGGCGGCTGCAAAATCCCCGCCGGAAATACGATCTCGTTGTATGCCGGGTTGTAATAGGCATTTACCGTCGGCGGCGTCATGCCCCACTCCTTGCGGTCAAGCGGTTTTCCGATCTTGGCAATCTCCCGTTTCGATTCGAACTCTTCCGTCCGCTCCACATTTCCCCACAAATCGCCGGAGTCAATTGTCACCGAACTGTAATCGCGATATACGTCGGGATATCCAATCTTGTTGCGAATCGCCTCCAGCTTGACGGCCGCCTGTTTCCTGGTTTCATCGCTCATCCACGAGAGTTTTTCAATGTCTTCGTTGAGCGATTTTTCCAGCGCATCTACCATCTTCAACATGCGCTGCTTGCCATCCGCGCCAAAGGTAAGCTCGACATAGCGCTGTCCCAATGCCTCCCCCAAAGCGCTGTTAGTAAGATCCACGCAGCGCTTCCACCGGTCTTGAATTTGCTTTTGACCAGTCAGCGCCTGACGCATCTTGAAGTTGGCCTGCACAAACGGCTGCGAAAGCCAGGGAGATGCGTTCCGCAGCACCTGCCAGCTCACGTAGGTCTTGAGTGCGTCCAACGGTTCGGATTCTATAACGCCATTCACCTGCTTGAAAAATTCGGGGTTGCCAACATTCAACTCGGTAAAGCTGGGAGCGCCCACTCCGGCAAAAAAGCGATTTAAATAAAAATTCGGCGCCAGCGCCAGAGCTTCATCGCGCGTCATTTTATGGTCGCGAGTTTTTGGGTCGCGGCGCAGGGTGCGATCCATCGAATCCTTGGCCAGTGCGGTCTCGATGCGCAGCACCGTCTTCGCCGATTCCGCGGCCTGCTCCGGGGATTGCCCCTCCAGCGTAAACGTCTCGGTGACGTAGTCCACAAAATGCTTGCGCATGTCGACCATGCGCGCATCGTCCTTGATGTAGTAGTCGCGATCCGGCAGCGACAGCCCGCCTTGGTCGATGTAGGCAATCACCATATCCGCATTGTGTAAATCGGAATTCGAATAGAAATTAAACAGCGGGGTCGGCCCTATCAGGTGTAGGTGCGCGATCTCATCGATCAGTGCGCCCTTGTCCTTAGCCGCAGCCACGCGATCGAGTTCCGGCTGCAACGGAGCGATGCCCCTGGCATTCACCGTCTTCTCGTCGATGCATGAACCGTAGAGATCACCAATCTTCTGATCGATGGCGTTGCGGCTCGCGCCACCCGACTCAGCTTTCTCCAGAATTCCGCGCTCCGTATCGAGGTTGCGCTCATCGAGTTCGGTAAAGCTCGCCCAGGATGCCCGGTCCGCCGGAATCTCCGCCTTCTTCATCCAGTTGCCGCAGGCGTACTGATAAAAATCGACACAAGGATCGATCGTCTTATCGATGTTGTCGAGACTGAATCCACCAGCCGGTTTTGCGGTGGAAGATGTTTGAGCAAAACCACTAACCGCAGTGGCGCAAATCATAAGAGCGAATAGCAAGCGGAAGCAACGCATAGGCGATCTCCTGAATCCGATTTCCCCACAATCCAAATCCTCACGAACCGAATCGCCGATTTTATGCCTTTTGCGGTTCGGCAAACAAGGGGCCCATGGCGCCCTGGGCCATAAATTCGTGGCAGAAAAATAAGAGATTAATTAGTAGAAGCGTTTTCTGAGGGCGCAAGAATTATCTCTATAGGCGGACGAATCGAGAATCTGTCGCGGCAAACACAGCTCTGACGTACACTTTCCTGCGCTCATGCGGGTATAATCGGGCCTACCGAATCTAATACAGGCTGGCTCTCAATGACCCCCTCGAACGGCAGCAATGATAACGGCAGCAACGGTAAAGGCAATATCCCCAAGCCGCGCGCAGAGTGGATCGCGCGCCGCAAGCAAGCGAACACCGACGGTAATTTCTCGCAGATGCACTATGCCCGCCAGGGCGTGATCACCGAAGAAATGGGCTTTATCGCGCATAAAGAGAAGCTCACGCCCGAACTGGTGCGCGACGAAGTTGCTCTCGGCCGCATGATCATTCCTGCCAACATCAATCATCCGGAACTGGAGCCGATGGCCATCGGCGTGGCGTCGCTGTGCAAGATCAACGCCAACATCGGCAACTCCGCCGTCAGTTCCGAAATTAAGGAGGAATTGAAGAAGCTGCACACCGCCGTGCACTACGGCGCCGACACCGTGATGGATCTTTCCACCGGCGGCAACATTCACGAGATTCGCGAAGCCATCCTGCGCCACTCGCCTGTACCCATCGGTACTGTGCCGATTTATGAAGCCATTGCCCGCGTAAAGCGCGTAGAAGATTTGAACGCCGAAGTCATGTTGGAAGTAATCGAAGAGCAAGCCGCTCAGGGCGTCGATTACATGACGATCCACGCGGGCGTGCTGGTCCAATATCTTCCGCTGATCTCGAAACGCATTACCGGCATCGTAAGCCGCGGCGGCGCGATTCTGGCGCAGTGGATGGCTTACAACCACAAACAGAACTTCCTTTACGAGCGCTTCGACGACATCTGCAAGATCATGAAGAAGTATGACGTCAGCTTTTCGCTCGGCGATGGCCTGCGTCCCGGCTGCGTAGCCGATGCCAGCGACGAAGCCCAGTTCTCCGAACTGAAAACTCTTGGCGAGTTGACGAAAATCGCTTGGCAGCACGATGTGCAGGTGATGATCGAAGGCCCCGGCCACGTCTCCATGGATAAGATCAAGGAACAGGTGGAAAAAGAAGTCGAGCTCTGCTACGAAGCTCCGTTCTACACGCTGGGCCCACTAGTCACCGATATCGCTCCCGGCTACGACCACATCACCTCGGCGATCGGCGCGGCGATGATCGGATGGTATGGCGCGGCCATGCTCTGCTATGTCACGCCAAAAGAGCATCTCGGCCTGCCCAACGAAAAAGACGTGAAAGACGGCATCATCGCCTACAAGATTTCTGCCCACGCCGCCGACATCGCGCGCGGACGCCCCGGCGCCCGCGACCGCGACGACGCCCTCAGCTACGCCCGCTACAAATTCGACTGGGAAAAGCAGTTCGCGCTCTCACTCGACCCCGAAACCGCCCGCTCCATGCACGACGAAACCCTGCCCGACGACCACTACAAAGAAGCAGCCTTCTGCTCCATGTGCGGCCCGAAATTCTGCTCGATGAACTATTCGTCGAAGGTGGACGAGTACAACAAGCAGGTTCACGGCATCGAGAAGAAGGATTATTCGGAGTTGGTGGACAGGCTGGTGTCGCTGAAGTAAGACACGCACCTAACCCTACCCCAAAGCGAGGTCTATGGATCACCACGAGGCAGTCCGGAAATTTGAACATTTGATGCTGAAAGAGGCCGATCACGCGCGCGAAGTAGCGACGGAACTGGAGGCCCTGGCGCCGATCCTGACGACTGAGAACTCTCGACAGCTCGCACAGGTGCAAATCAAGGCCAGCCACAAGCTAGCCAAAGAGTTTCGTGAATTGGCGGAGAAAGTCAAAGAGAAATAGCGCTGGATGCGCCGAATTCTGCTCGATGAACTATTCGGTCGAAGGTGGACGAGTACAACAAGCAGGTGCACGGGATCGAGAAGAAGGGTTATTCAGAGCTGGTAGAGAGGCTGGTGTCGTTGAAGTAAATCGGTTCCGCTTTAGCTTTGGACAAACCCAGATCGCTCTGGTCGTTATTTCGTATCCGTGGTTATCCACCTATACTGGGTTGTTTCCAGTGTTTCCTTTCGAATGCTCCAAGGCAAGCAGACCTTTGCCGTTCCGCCATCCGCTCGGTACTTCGAATCCACTTTTATATGATGCACGATTACAGCGATCGAATTTCTTTTATGCTGCTCCCAGTGGTCAACTTCGTTCTTGGTTAAGATCACCGATTTTCCGTCTCCTCGCGTACCTTTAGTCTCTATGTAATAAAGGCGTCCGCCCTTCCTACATGTGTGGTCGTAGCATTCCGTCTTGTGCGTCCGGATAAAGTTGCGGAATCCGACGGCATATAGCTCCTTTTCTGCTCTATCCATGGCATACTCCTCCACGGCCTTCCGAACTTTCGCGTTTGGCTCAAAACCGGCGTCTCTTTCTTGGCTGTCGAAAGCTTCCGCTTCTTCTTCACTTTCCGCGAGGAGAAGATTATGTCTTTTATAGTTTCGGACAAACTGGAGCACACTCCCTATCCATGAAGCCGACTTTGGCGAGCCGTTCTTGTTGAGGTAACACACATTGAATTGGCCCGTCGCGTCATGTCCTCTAGGAATGCGTGGAGCCTCCGCTCTGACCGAAATCGGAAGCAAAACAGCCTTCGAACTCTCGGCCTCTAGTCGATAGTTTTTGAAGTGCGCCTCTGAGATTGCGGTGGCGTCTGTTCCCAAATTGCGGCGCCTTTTAACCTCCTCATCTAGTCTCTTTTGAATAGAGCGCGAAACCTCGGAGGGATACTTAGTGGCCCTCTTGAGGACTTTCGCGTCGTTATACCATCCAACGATTTGCTGGCCATCTTTAGCACGTGCAAAAAAAATAACAAGTACGCCCTCCACCGCTCCCGCATCCCTTGGTAATTTGCGGTCTATATTTCGCAGGTTGATATTTTCGGCGATGATTCCGAATGTTCCATAAAGCCGCCCGTTAAAGGTTAGAAAATTGAAGGCTTCGTGTCCGAGACAACCCCGTTCGATGAATTTGCCGCCGTGCGCAGGGGCCTCGTCGTCCTCACGTGGGCCCGTGTAGAGGGTCATAAGGCCAATGCGTACGAGAAGAACTCGAGGAGTCGATTTCATACGGTCACGAATCTATCACATCGAGTCGTGAAGTCTGGTACCTCTAGAAGTATCTACGTAAACGGTGACCAACAACGATCTCTTCAGGCCGGGTGCCCCATCCTATCGCGTTCTTTGCGATAGGGTGGGATTCCACGAATTACCTCACCGGTAGGCTTCACCGCGATGCCGCACGCGGCGAATCTCGATGGTGTCAGCATCCGGGCAGACGAAGAAGAGGCGGTAGTCGCCTATGCGCAAACGAAGTTCGTCTCCGTCTTGCATAGCTTTCACGTTACCCAGTCCCGATTGTGCAAAACGGAGGAGCACGGAGAAGACATGCATCGCGACGGGCTTGCTCAGGCTGCGGACATCACTCTTGGCGGGATCGTCCACACAATCCGTTTCACTTCGGTTCTCGATAATTATCGATCTCCTCTTGCGTGATGCCGAGCTCGGCTAAGAACTCCTCATGGGGAGTGCCCTTGTTATGCTTCGACCATTCGCGAGCTTCGGCGAGGGCCTTCTCATCTGCAGCTGTAAGAGGCTCGTCGTCGATGGGGGCGTTCGCAATCGCACGGGCGACGGGGTCGAGCAGACGTTCAAGCATACCAATCGCGGCGGGCACTTGGTCGGGAGCAAGGTGCTCGATCAGTTTGTGGGCATGTTGTTTGTCTGCAGCCATAAGCGACTCCCCCTGTATTTTACACGCTACGGCAAGAAAGCTTCGGCACGTGGCTACGCTAATGCCGGAGTCCACCTGTACACCAATCGACTCTATCCTTGAAACGGATTGGCGACCACTACGCCAAAGTATTTCTGGCCGGCGTTCAAGTCTTCGGACCAGATTCGTTCACAGCCACTGCGTTCTGCGGCGGCGACGATCATGCCATCGAAGAAATGAATACCGTAGGCCGTGCGCGCTTCGACGGCGCGACGCACGATATCGTGATCGGGCGCGATCAGCCGAATCGGCGCTAATGTGTCCAGCAAGGCGAGAATGTCGTCCGACGACGGCGCCGGAATTAGTTTGTGAAGTAATGTGGCGGCAAACTCCGCGAGGACTTGCATCGAGATGACGACCTCGCCCGCAACCGCTCTTCTCACCAGATCCTGCGCAATGCTTTGCTTCGCCGGGTCGGTGACGTCGTAGGCATAGACCAGGATGTTCGTATCTAGAAAGTCACCGGGCATACAAGTCTTCCCGCTTCCAGGTTTTCTTTCCCAAGCGGAACTGAAACTGGCTGAAACTACGTTCCAGGGCTTCCCGTTCGCGGCGCTTGCGTCCGGAAGCGGCGTGCTCGGATGCGAGGTGTTCGAGGTGGGCGCGTACTAGGCCGGTAAGCGTAGTGTCCCTCTCAACCGCGATCTTGCGCACGTTCTTCACCAGCGTTTCGTCAAGAGAGAGCGTGATGTTCATATACCCATAATAAGGGAAACCCTTAATATGTGCAAGTGCCTTAAAGGCCACACCAGCCTGAACCCATTGGCTACTTCCCTTCCAGCGTAATATCCCCCACCGCAACGTGCGCGCGTAATTCATACTTCCCGTCGCCGCTATACCTTAGAGTCTTGCCCAGCCAGCCACTGCTCTCGCCGTAACCGTTGCCGTTCACATCTCCAATGCCCGTACTGGCCCGAACCAGATGATAGGCCGAACGCTCCATCTCGACTCGGATGTCGCCGACGCCTAGCTCAAGTTCCTTGTCGCCCTCAATCTCTTTGACCGTGAGATCGCCAACTTTATCGTGCACGTCCACGTTGGTATTCTGCGGCACTTCCACTTCAACGTCGACTTCTGTATTACCGATGTAGGGGACATGAAACTCAATCGTAGCGTCGCGCCCGCGGACGTCGAAGTCGAGACGCGTATCTTTCAGCCCGCCTTCCCGATCTGACTTGACGGTGTAATGGATGCGGATCTTATTGGAGTCGCCTCGCATGATGCGCACATCGCCCACCTTCAGACGCAGATGCACCATGCCACCGGCCACGAAATCGCGCACCGCATCGTGCGATTCCTGGTAATCCTTCGAGTTCGACGCAGCGCAAAAAGGTACGAGCATCAGACAAACAAGAATTGTCTTTTGCACTATTCCCAAGTTGACGAAAAGTTTCTCAGGCATGGAACACCCCCAGCGCGAACCAGCGCTTGTTCAGGGATACGAACCGGAAACCGCCGTTGTTCCGTAAAATCCAAGTCTCTTAGCTGTTGAAGTCGGCCACGCCATCCCACACCAATTGGACGGCGATGGCCAAAATAAGGAAGCCAAAAATCTTATTGATGGCTCCCACCGCGCTCGGCCCCAACCGGCGTACCAATGGACCACCCATCCAGAAGAACAAGAACACCGTCAGCGCCACTGTGGCGATGCCAATAACCATGCCAAGGTACGAAGCGGAACTATCCACATGAGCCGCCAGCCCCATCACCACGCCAATCGCTCCCGGCCCCGACATCAGCGGCATGGCCAACGGAGTCAGAGAAATATCGTCCTTATCCTCGGCCTCGTGGCTCTCTTCCGGCGTGATCCGTGCGTGCGACGTCACCATTCCCCATGCCGTGTTGGCGACGATCAGCCCGCCCGCAATCTTCAACACGGGAAGTGAAATCCCGAAAAAAGAAAGCACGAAGCGTCCCACAAAAAGAAAAGTAACCAGAATCACAAAAACCCAGATGCCGGTTTTCAAAGCCGTTCTGGTCCGGTCCTTCGCCGTCCACGAAGCCGTCATGGTGAAGAAAATTGGAATGCCGCCGAACGGATCGACGATGGGAAACAGCGCCAGGAACGTGGCCGCCGCCGAGTGGGGCAGCGTACGCAGGAACTGTCCGAGTGCGTGGGTGGGGTGCATGAGTTAGTCGAAGATTACCGGAGAACGACGACGCCATCTTGTGCGTTCAGGAATGATCAGATCGAACCTTGGGCCATTCAGCAGAAGATCCTTGATGCTAGGAGTATCTTGCTTTTTTTCGCGAGACGGCTTGCTGTCGCCCTTCTTGGCCGGACGTCGATTTGGTTTCTTGGGATTCATCCAGCTACTATATCGGCAAATCAATCCCAACTATCGGTAACTTTCCAGCGCCTTCGCCGCCCGTTCCAGCGCCGCCGCCAGCACCGCCAACTGCTGCCGCGCCCGCTCCGCATCGCCCTTATCCAGCGCTTCATTCACTCCCGGAATCACCACTGCGGCATATCCCGTGTATTCCCCCGGGGCGTAAATCGCGTGCCGAAACCATGGCCTGTGCGGCAGGCCCTCCGGCACCAGCAGAGCCCGCTCGGCGCCACGCAGCGCCTGATTTAACCGAGCCGGATCTCGCGGCGGACTCTTCTGCTTCGCAAGAATTTTCGCCCCCGCATCCTGAAAATGCTTCGCGGCTAAGTTCACAGCGTTGAAATCCAGCGCGTGATTTCCAAACTTGTTCTCCGCTCGCTTGCCCGCGGCATCGAGATAAGCGGCGATTTCTTTGCCATACTCTTCGTAGTCGTAAGGCAGCACGTCCGCGTCGGCCATGCGCAATGCCTCCAGACCAAAGACCCTCGCCATTTCCTGTTCGTAGGTGAAATCCGGATCGCCGAACTTCTTGAACCAGGCGAAATTGTCGAACACCGAGTGATACACACCATACGGCCCGGTGGAACTAATGTCGCTGGAAGGCACGCCCAAATGCTGCTGAAAAGCGCTGTAGTCGGAGCCGCTGCCCAGGTCGCCAACCGGCACTTCGCCTTTGACCGGCGCCGCCGGCATCCGCCGCCCATCGCCAATCGCCTCGGTCGGAGACTGAGTCGACGGTGCGCTGGACTGATCCCCTTTTTGCCAAGCCTCGTAAACCGTGCCACCTTTCGGGCTCGGCACCGCCTTGGTGACGTCGCGTATGAATTGCTTCAAGCTTGGTACGGAGGACGCCCCAAACTTCGGTCCCGACACAGCCACGTCCATATTGAAATATGCGGCAGCATTGGCCAATTCAGATTCATACTGCTCCGCCCATTCTGTCGAACCCATCAGCCCTTCTTCTTCGCCATCCCAACTGGCAAAAATCATGGTGCGCTTCGGCTTCCAGCCAGATTTCAGAAGCTCGCCAACCCCGTGCACCGCCTCCAACATCGCCGCCGTGCCGCTGTTCGGATCCACCGCGCCATATACCCACGCGTCGCGATGGTTGCCGGAAATCACCCATTCGGCCGGAGACTCGCTGCCGCGCGCTCGACCGATCACATCCCAGAGTGTGCGGAATTGATAATCCTGTTTAAGGTGCATCTTTACCCGCACCGGCCCTGGACCCACGTGATACGTGAACGGCAGCGCACCCTGCCACTCGCGCGGCGAATCCGGCCCCTCCAAATGCTGCAAGATGGGCCAGGCATCGCGATACGAAAGCGGAGTAATGGGAATTTTCGGCATCTGCGCCGATTGCTCCGGAGAAATGCGCTTGCTTTCCGGCAACGATGGCAGCGATGCAATTCCGGGCGTCGTCGGATCGCCAGGAAACTCGAACATGTATCCCACCGACCCTCGCTGCACGCCGGTATCCGGACGCCAGGGCCCGTCGGGATATTTATCGCCGCGCCGCCAGCCATCGTCGAATGGATCGGAGTAGATGATCACTCCCGCCGCACCGTGTTCCTGTGCGATGAACTCCTTCACTCCGCGAAAATTTTGCCCGTAACGCACCAGCACGATCTTGCCGCGCACGTCGACTTTCAACTTTTCCAGCTTCTCAAAATCTTCCGGCGTGCCGTAGTTGGCATAAACCACATCCGCCTCGGCATCTCCCGAAGGCGACATTCCATTGAACGGCATCACTACCCGCGGGTCTTCGTCGTAAGGATCGCCGTCCACGTGCTCGCGCGTAGGCCCATGCATTTCCACTCCGTCGGGCGCGGTGATGTCCACGCTGATTTCCAACGGATAGTTGATCCACACCTTGTATTCGACAATTTCCGTATCGAGTCCCGCGTCGCGAAACTTCTGCGCCACGTATTGCGCGGTAGCTTCGTCCTCGGGCGTCCCCGCCATGTGCGGCGCTTGCGTCAACGTGCGCAAATGCTCCTCCGCCAACTTGGGATCGGGCACGGCAAGGAAACGGGATTCCGCGGCTCTTTCAGCGGCGGCATCGCGAAAGCCGAAAATTGCGCCAGAAGCGGCCGTAGACTCCGGCGCGTGGCCGCTAACATTAGTCGATAGCAGGACAAGCAAGATGATCGACGAAAGAAGAACTGATGAGAACAATTTCATGAGGCTCCCGCTGTGAAAGTAAGTACGTTAACACAGCAGGTGCTATGTGACTTTATCGGATCCCAGACCCGCTTTCTTTCGCACCATCTTCACCAATTGGTGATACAATCGTATTATGAAGCGAGCAACGATGACACTTCCGGATGATCTGGCGGAAGCTGTAGACAACTATCGGCAGGCTCAGGAAGCTCCCCCCTCACTGACAGCTGTCGTGCAAGCCGCCCTGCGAGCGTACCTTCGGGACCGAGGATTTCTGCTAGAGCGCCGCCCCTTTAGAATCACCCCCAAAGGGAATAGCGGGCGCCGCGACGTGAGCGAAAACCACGACGCGTATTTGGCCGGCACAAAGAAATGATTCGCGCGGTATTGGCGGACAGCGGCCCGTTGTATGCGGTCGCGGACGAGGGCGACGAACACCATCAGCAGGCGCTTCGTCAATGGCAGGAACTGGACCGAGTGGGAGTAAGCGTACTGGTTCCGTATCCGATACTGCTGGAGGCCCATCGATTAGTTTTGTACCGTCTCGGGACCAAAGCTGCCCTTGCGTGGCTGGTCGAGGCGCTGGATGCCCCGCTTATGAATACCACTCCCGAGGATTACACGCAGGCATTGGCAATTATGCGATCGCTAGCCGACCAGCCGATCAGCCTGGTCGACGCAACCGTTGCGGCCTTGTCTAGGCGTCTTAGGCTGGATGTTTGGACCTATGATCATCACTTTGACGTGATGCGCGTCGGCGTCTGGCGGTAAGGCGCGCGGGAAATCAGTTCCCACCCTACTGCCCGTAGTAAGTACCTTCTCCTTATCAACGGAGTAGCTTGTCATCAACCTTGACAAATACTAGCGTTATCGTATCCTGTGTTCTGTCGGATTTAAACGTTCTTCTCCCCATAGTCTCGCGGCTAATAGTTATCAAGGTCTAAAGCCGAGCCGCTGGCAGCGAGCTAGGTATACCCCCGAGTCCCCCTTATCATGCAATGAAAGGAATCGGAGTATGAACGACTCTTGGAAGGGCGGGAGAAACAAGATTTGGCAAAACAAAACATTCAACTTCAAATATAAGCGCTGCCTAAACATTATCCGGACCCTTTGGAACAATAGTTGGCATAAATTAAGACATTTACCGTACTTCGTCACTGTTGTGGTGCAATTAGTCATAGCTGCCGTGGTCACTGTGCTCATACAGATGGCATGGGCTAGACTGCACGAGCGGTTTTCCTCCCTTCCTTTCGAGTCTGTCGGCGATTGGCTGGCATTCCTGGCGATCTTGTTCGCCTTAATTCAGTTCACTGACTCAAAGCTACAAGAAACTAACATGCACGAAATTGCTCATTCCGTTTCGACCCGATTCATCGGTGTCTTTCCATCAGATTTGAAGGAGATTACAGAAGTCATCGAAAACGCGGATCATGATCTTCTCATCATGGTTGACGTTCTCGGATATGGAAGGTACTCGCAACCGAAGTTACACGATATCTATCACCAGGCGATCTGCAAAGCCTTGAAAAAACAGGTGTCACTTAGACTTCTTCACTACCCGGCTACATTAGCGCAACAAGAACGGTTGCACAGTTTCCACGAGGCCAACTTCGAGGAGGAAAGAGCGAGTACTAATTTCCAGAAATTTCGCGAAAAACATCCGTCCATTCCAGAACCCAAAGACGCGCCTAGTCTTCGTGCCTGCTTGTTAGGGCTAGACAACGCGGCGATAGCGGCGTTCGCCGCGGATTCTGGCCGAACGTTTCTGCATAGGGAGCTAACGGAGGCGATGCCATTCTTCTTTTGGCTTCGGGACGACATCGAAGCCGCCTTCGCTTTCAACCATAAGGGTGATCAAATCGGTTTTGCGTTTAGGACAAGGGATACCAATCTCGTAAAACAGTTCAAAAATATTTTCGAAAGCAGATGGCCCGAACGCGCCGGTCTCCTGGGCGGGACACAAGCGGCGGCAAGCCACGAGCCTACCGGACCTGCCCGCTCCCAGTAATCTCATACTTTGAGGAAGTCAACTCGACCAAAGCGAACGGTCCCCGGCAGTGCAACTTCTGGGTGCTGATGCCCATCTCGGCGCCAAAACCGAACTCCGCGCCATCGGTAAAGCGAGTCGAAGCATTCCAGTAAACAGCAGCCGAATCCACTCCTCGCAGAAACCTGCGAGCATTTGCCTCGTCGCGCGTCACGATGGAATCGGAGTGCTTCGTGGAATAGCGATTGATGTGAGCAATCGCATCGTCGACATTCTTCACAACCCGCACGCCCATGCAGAGCCGCAAATATTCCTCGTACCAGTCTTGGTCCGAGGCCAGTTTGATAGTCAGTCCAGCAGCCAAACTGCGAGATTTCTCATCCCCCCGCACTTCCACTCCAGCATCGATCAACTTCTTCACAATTCGCGGAACATATTCCGCCGCAATCCGATCATGTACCAACAGCTTCTCCGCCGCGTTGCACACTGACGGCCGCTGTGTTTTGGCATTGATCACGATCCGGTCCGCCATGTCGAAGTCGCCCGATTCATCGACGAAGACGTGGCAGTTCCCCGCTCCGGTCTCAATCACCGGCACCGAGGAATTTTCGGTGACGAATGTAATCAGGCCCGCGCCACCGCGCGGAATGATCACATCCACTAACCCACGCGCCTTGATGAGTTCCTGGACCGACTGCCGCGTGCTCGAATCCAGCAGTTCGATTGCTCCCTCCGGCAATCTCGGCACGGCGGAAAGAACCTCAACTAAACGTTGATTGCTGCGGGCCGCTTCCTTGCCCCCGCGCAGCACAATCGCGTTACCGGTCTTCAGCGCAAGCACAGAGGTATCTACCGTGACGTTCGGCCGCGACTCGTAAATGATTCCCACCACTCCCAGCGGCACGCGAACTTTGCGAATCTGCAACCCGTTCGGCCGCGTCCACTCCGCCAGAGTTTCGCCAATCGGATCGGCAAGCGCAGCAACGTCGCGCACACCTTTTGCCATCTCCTCGATTCGCTCCGAAGTCAGCAGCAAGCGCTCGCGCATCGCGCCTTCCAGACCGGAACTCTCCACGTCCTCACGGTTCGCGGCAAGAATCGTCTGAGCGTTGGCTTCGATCGCAGCGGCAATCGCCAGCAATAACTTGTTCTTCTCATCCGTCGTAAGCAGTGCCAGCTTGGCCGAAGCTTCACGCGCACGCAGCAACTTTTCCTGAGTGGACGCCAAGTTCGTTACTGTCGTCGCCATCACCCTCTGCCTTTCGTGGGCGGAAAATACGTCCCCACTTTTCGCTCCATCGCTTGCGTGATTCCCTGCGGATGGCGGCCATTCACGATGGCCACATGCACGCCCGCGTCGCTGGCCAGCTTTGCCGCGCGCAATTTTGAAATCATGCCACCACGCCCTTGCGCGCTCTTGCCGTTGCATTGCGCTTCCAGAGCCGGCGTCAGCTTGCGCACCACCCGCACCAGGCGCGGTTTCTTGCGTGACGTTTTTCCTCCAGCGGGCATCAGAAATCCGTCCACGTTGGTCAACAATAGCAGCCAATCGGCCTTTACCGCGGTCGCCAGCAACGAACTCAGCTCGTCATTGTCGCCAAAAGCGCCTTCCAGTTCGCGCACCGATACGCTGTCATTCTCATTCACAATCGGTACCACTCCCAGCGAAAGCAACTCCGCCAAAGCGTTCTGCAAATTGCGGTAGCGTACCGGCGAAGTAAAGTCGTCACTCGAAAGCAAAAGCTGCGCCACCACTTTCTTGCCGAAGAATAAACGCTCGTAAGTGTGCATCAGCTTGCTTTGCCCAACCGCCGCGCAAGCCTGCATCCCCGGAACATCGCTCGGGCGCTTGGCCAATCCCAGTCCCGACATGCCCGCCGCAATCGCTCCCGAGGTCACGATCAGGTACTCATTCTTGCTCAAATCAAATTGGTCCACCATGGCACGCAGCAAATTCGCGTCAATCTGCCCGCCCGGCGCGATAAGGCTGGTGCCAACTTTGATTACGACTCGCATGATTCGATTCCGTTTCTCATGGCTTATTTGGAATGGTACCGCACTCAACGCAGGGCGAGGATTATCCCGCGTGTTCATCTCCCATAAATTTTCATCTAAGTCGCCCGGACTGGAAGGCACAAGGGGGTCCGGTGGGGAAGGACAATATCCCCATCCTGCAATTAAAATGGCTTTATGGCAAGATGAAAAAACTTGCCACTTTCGAGCCTTATGCCAGCCTCCAACGCCACCAGCCGCTTCTCCGATCGCGTCGAAAACTATGTTCTCTACCGGCCAGGATATCCCTCAGAGGTGCTGCAGGCTTTGCGGGCCGAATGCGGCCTCGCGCGGAGCCATGTGATTGCCGACATCGCCTCCGGCACTGGCATTTGGACTCGCAACCTGCTGGAAAACGGGAATAGGGTCTTTGCCGTCGAGCCCAATGCCGAAATGCGCCAGGCCGGAGAACGCCTGCTAGAGTCGTTCCCGAATTTTGTTAGCGTAGCGGGAACCGCCGAAGCGACTACGCTGGCAGATCAGAGTGTGGACTTCGTGACCGCTGCACAGTCAGCGCACTGGTTCGATCGCGAGCGTTCCAGACGTGAATTTGTTCGCATCCTGAAGCCCGGTGGCTGGCTGGTTCTGCTCTGGAACGAACGCCTCACCGATACAACTCCGTTCCTCCGTGACTACGAACAGCTGCTGCTGACTTACGGCACCGATTACGCAGAAGTCCGCCACGAGCGCACCACTGACGCGGTGAACGAGTTCTTCGACCCTCTCCCGTATCAGGAGCGAACGTTTGCGATGCGGCAGGAATTCGACTACGCCAGCATCGAAGGCCGGCTGCTTTCGTCATCGTATGCACCGGGTCCGGACCATCCGCGATATGGATCTATGCTGCGCGAGTTGCGCCGCATCTTTGACGCGCACGCAGTATCGGGACGAGCAACCTTCGAATATAAGACACGTTTGTATTTTGGCCGCTTGACCTAAGCGGAAAACCATTCCGCCTCTGGTACGATCTGGTCTAATTGAGTTTCTCCGAGGTCCGCAGGTGTCCGAAGAAAAATCTTTTCACATGACGCCCGACGAATTCCGACGCTACGGCCACGCCGTGGTCGATTGGATCGCGGACTATCACGCCCGCATCGAATCGTTCCCCGTGCTCTCGCAGGCGAAGCCGGGAGAGATTCGCGCGTCGCTCCCGCCGAACCCTCCGACGCACGGCGAGCCTTTCGATGCACTGCTAAAAGATGTCGAGAATCTGATTCTTCCTGGCATCACCCATTGGCAGTCGCCGAATTTCTTCGCTTACTTTCCGTCCAACGCGTCCGGCCCAGGAATTCTCGGCGATCTTCTTTCTTCCGGATTGGGCGTGCAAGGCATGCTCTGGTCCACCAGCCCGGCCTGCACCGAACTCGAGACACACGTTCTCGACTGGCTGGTAACCATGCTTGGCCTGCCCGAGAAGTTTCTGTCGTCGAGTACCGGCGGCGGAGTGATCCAGGACACGGCCTCGAGCGCCGCACTCTGTGCCCTGCTAGCCGCCCGCGAACGCGTCACCAACTACACCAGCAACAAAAAGGGATGCGACGGACGCATAGTCGCTTATGTCTCCACGCAAACGCATTCGTCTCTGCAGAAAGCCGCAATGATCGCAGGAATCGGTGTCGATCATCTTCGCGCCATCGACGTGGACGAAAACTTCGCCATGCGCCCCGACGCTCTCGCCCGCCAGATTGAAGCCGACAAACACGACGGCCTGCTTCCCTGCTTGGCCTGCGCCACAGTCGGCACTACATCCTCAAACGCCATGGATCCGATCCCAGAAATTGCCAAAGTCTGCCGGCAACACAACCTATGGCTGCATGTGGACGCGGCCATGTCGGGCACCGCGGCGCTCTGCCCTGAATTTCGCCCTTTCCAAAACGGAGTCGAACTCGCCGACAGCTACAACTTCAATCCGCACAAATGGATGTTCACCAACTTCGATTGCAGCTGCTTCTGGGTCGCCGACCGCAAAGCGTTGATCCAAACGCTGAGCATTCTGCCCGAATATCTGCGCAACCAGGCCACGGAATCCGGCGCGGTCATCGACTACCGCGACTGGCACATCCAGCTCGGCCGCCGTTTCCGCTCGCTAAAACTGTGGTTCGTGATCCGCCACTACGGCGTGGAGGGCCTGCAGCACCATATTCGCCGCCATGTTGAACTGGCGCAGCAGTTCGCGGAGTGGGTGCGCAATGACGATGACTTCGAATTGGCAGCCCCCGTTCCGCTGAATCTCGTTTGCTTCCGCCACAAAGCCGGAGACACAGCCAATCAAACCATCATGGATCGCCTCAACCACAGCGGCGATCTCTTCCTCACGCACACCAAGCTCAACGGAAAGCTGACACTGCGCCTGTGCGTTGGCCAAACCAATACGCAGGCGAGGCACGTCGAACACGCGTGGCGGAGAATTCGCGAGGAAGCAAACAGACTAACGTCGATCGCTTAGCAACTCTTGCGTCAACATCTCTCGCAGTCCCTTCAGCTAGAGTTAAATTATGCGAAACATCCTCGGCCAGCGCCCGTTGCGCTTCGTCTTTGCCGCCAACCTGATTTCCATGTTGGGCAGCGGGATGAATTCGGCCGCGGTCGCCTGGTACATTCTCGAAGCCACGCACTCGGAAATGGCGCTCGGCACATTCGCCGTTCTGCAAACCATTCCCGCCATGCTCATGCTTCCCTTCACTGGAGTCATCATCGATCGCGAAGACCGCCGCATACTCGTCATGTGGCTGGATTCCGTGCGCGCCGCGATCATCCTGGCCGTTGCCATCCTCGCGTTTCAGCACCGCGTGCAGGTGTGGCAACTCTATTTGATGAACACTCTTGTGGCCGCCGGCTTCTGGATGTTCTGGCCGACCATCACCGCACTCATCCAGGAACTCACTCCCGAAGGCCAGTTCGTGCAATCGAATACTTTTCTTCTGGCCGGAGTGCAGGGGGGATGGCTCATCGCCGGCTCGCTGGTTGGATTCATGTACAACCACATCGGCCTTGGGGGCGTGCTTCTGATCGACGTTTCCACTTACCTGGTTTCGTTCCTGTGCTACTTCGCCGTCCGCAAGGGACGTCACGTTGTCCTCCGGCCCGACGAACTGCGCGCCGATATTGTCGCGGCCGAAACCCAGTTCCAGCGCTTCTGGCGCGATATGCGCGAGGGGCTGCACTTTCTCCGCGACCATCGCCCGGTCATCCTTCTCGGTATCAGTTGGGCGTTATTTCTCGGCGCCATGACCATGGGGGTCGTCGTCACTCCATCTTTGAGCGAACGCATCTTCCACGCCGGCGCGGTCGGTTACGGATGGCTCAACGCGGGATGGGGCACCGGCGCTTTCCTCAGCGCCTTGTACGCTCCCGCGATCATCGCCAGCCTGGGCGGACGCCGTTCGATGGCGTTTTCCATGGCAATCCTCGCCGCCTGTGTGGTGTGCGCTCCGGTCTCGCATTGGCTCGTCGCCGCGGTACTGGTCTACTGCGTGATGGGATCGGCGCGCGGCGTCGGCGGCATCGCCATGAACACCAGCCTGATGGAATCGGTCCCAAAACACCTGATGGGGCGCGTGCAGAATACGTTCTATTTTTTCGGGACTTTCCTGCAGGTTGTGCTCGCGCTGGCGGTTGGCGCGGTCGCACACCAGGTTAGTCTCGTGGCCGCATTTGCCATTCTGGCCTGCGTCTATGGATGTTCCTTTGTCGCCGCCAGCTGGCCGGTCGGAACGGCGGCAGCGGTTGGGGCAGCAACCAAAGTGGAGCTAAGTCAAAAGTAAGAAGTCAGAATGCAGAAGTAAAACACAAGCGCGCCGTGATTCTCCCACTGCATCTTCCTACTTCTGCATTTTAACTTCTAACTTCTGACTTTTCTTCCCACCTGTTATTCTTTCCCATTCCAAGGAGCAGTCATGTTTGCTGATCTGCAAGGCCGTAACGCCGTCGTCTTCGGAGTCGCCAACAAGCGCTCGATCGCCTGGTCCATCGCCCAGGGACTGCACGCCGCCGGCATGAAGCTCGCCATCACCTACCAGAACGAGCGCCTGGAGCAGGAAGCCAAAGACCTCATCCTTTCCCTGCCAGGCGCTGAAGGCTACATGTGCGACGTCAGCAAGGACGAGGAAATCGCCCGCCTCTTCGCCACGCTAAAAGAGCGCCATGGCAAGCTGCACACGGTTGTCCACTCCGTTGCCTACGCTCCCGCCGACGAACTCAAAGGTGAATTTCTCAACACCACACGCGAGGGCTTTCGCGTCGCGATGGATGTAAGCGTGTATTCCCTGGTCGCGGTAGCCCGCGCCGCCGCGCCGCTCATGGAAGATGGTGGATCAATCCTCACCATGACTTATTATGCTTCCGAAAAAGTTGTGCCTCGTTATAACGTGATGGCCGTGGCCAAGGCTGGACTGGAGTGCTCCGTGCGCTATCTGGCTTATGAATTGGGCAAGAAGAAAATTCGCGTGAACGCAATTTCAGCCGGACCGATTAAGACCCTTGCTGCCCGTGGCATCGCAGGCTTCGGAGACATGCTTAAAGGCCACGAAGAGCGCGCCCCGCTAGGCCGCCGCGTGGAAGTAGAGGAAGTCGGCTCGACCGGGGTTTTTCTGGCTTCCGACGCCAGCAGCGGAATCACCGGCGAAGTGATCTATGTCGACTGCGGATACAACATCATGGGATTTTAGTCGCGGTTCTCGTCTCAGCCCGCCGATGCTCCACCACTGGAAGCATTTTCATCCTCACACTTCTTGCACTAAAACATGCTTCCGATCTTCGACGCGCGCCCTTCCTCACCCCGGGCCGGTGCTCTGCCACGGCGGATCGTGCCACACATGTTGCGTGTGGCCGCAAGCTAATTCGGCCACCCAGTGCCCTTCATTCATCTTGATGAAAGCCGGTGATGGGCTGCTTCAACATAGCAGCACCTGAAACTGTACCGTCGCCTTTCCTGCATTTCCGGTGCTGATCTGTCGCGCGCTAATCTCTGCCGTATAATTTCCGGCCCCGAGTTGGGTCTGCCCAACATACTGACTATTGAAGTTGAAACTCAAGCTGACGGGCTGCTGAATCGTAGGCTTTACGATCTGTGCAGAGACCTGAAAGTCACTGGGGATCCACGGGCTCCCGTTGTTGATTTCACATCCACACATCATCGTAACCTTGGTCTTCAGGTTGACCAGATTCCCCAGTACAACCAGTTCGGGTTGCACCCAGAGTCCCGGGATCTCGATGACAAATCCAGGAAAACTCGGTTGCTGACCGGGAGCGACCATGGCCTGCGCAATTGTAACTTGATCGCCTTGTGCAGCAGGCAGCGGCACGCGAGCTTCGATAGTGAGCATCTTCGGCGCTGACAAATTGAACATCGCGGTGTAATTGACCGTGGTATCGGCAGCTACCACCCAGTAAACGGTGGGCGGTGAACCCGGCGTGGTAATGGTATATGGGGACGATCCCGAAACCTGGCTTGTAGCGCGAGTGCCCGAATCCCCCTGGTTGGTGAACGCTGGTCCGGCCAATGTGGAAGAACCGTCGCGAACGGTGATAATCGCGCCGTTATAACTGTCGGGGCCCAGGAACATGCCGCCCTTTGCCTGAGCCCGGATCGTGAGTTGGGTATTGGTCGTCATGGCTATTTTCCTGTGTCGAATTGATTTGAATTCGGTGCGGTGACATTTTCGCCGATTTCACCAAGGCAGGCTAGAGAGAAATTCGGACCTTCCGCGCGCTTTCTCCTTCCCTTTTCAGGGAAATCTCTACATCGCGTTCGCGGACGAAGCGCGGGAACTTCTCTCCCCACTCGATCAGCAAAATGCTGTTGATCTCGGCACGCAGATCATCCAGTCCCAGCGTCTCCAACTCCCGCTGCGTATCCACGCGGTAAAGATCAATGTGATAAAGATTGGCCCGCGGCCCCCGATACTCATGCACCAGCGTGAAGGTGGGACTGGTGACGTCTTCTTCTTCCGCCGCCTCGAACGCCGCGGCGATTCCCTTGACCAGCGTGGTTTTCCCCGCGCCCAAATCTCCCCGTAGCAGTACGAGCTTCGGCGGCGCCAGCAATTCTGCCAGCGTCCGCCCGAAGGCAATCGTTTCCTCCGACGAGTGTGTGGTGATCTCCCGCGTCATCTCCCGCGTCATCTCTCGCATCAATTCGTAGCCATTTCTTAATATAGCCACAAACAGTATAGCGAGAGCCTGAGGCACAGAAAGGGCCCGACGCGGAGATGGAGATAGCTAGGCTACCGACTTAGATCGTCTTCGGCACCACAAATACCGACGACTTCAGGCCCAGCAGACTGCGGTCGGCCACATGGTCCACCGAAGTACGCAAGCGGCGATGGTCATCGTCCTCAAACGCGACGAAACGAAACGGCTGTAGCACACCGGTAGTCGTCTTCCGCATGGGCGTCAGGATTTCCGCCATTCCGTGCACTGGACCCGACTGCGTTTGAAATGCGAGTTCGACGAACGATCCAGTCCCCAGCGGATGCGGCAATTGCAACAATCCTCCGGTCACCGAAATCGATTGGAGTTTAGCTTTGGTGCGCCGGCCGTCTTCTAAACGGATCGCGGCCAGGACAGATTCGCCTAGCTGAATCCGGGCCGCGCGCCGCGAGGGGTGCGGTTGGGGGAAGTGGGTCATAAGGTGTTTGCAGTTTCGCACCAGCCGGAGCCGGGCGACAGATTACCGAAGCAGATGGCCGGATTCCCGCGCTGCGGGCCTGTTCCGGAGGCATTGAAGTCGTTGCAAACGAGTGTACTTAGCCTTCCTGTTTACTATTGCTACGATGTCCCGGCGCACTACTGCGAGGGTTTTGCGTGATCGCTATTATCTTGTCGAACACTACGGAGAAATTCCCATGCGCAAATTTCTTTTCCTGAATTGTGTGCTGCTCTTTGCTTTGTTCACGACCCCTTCCGCTCCAGGACAGATTATCCCTGCTCAGAACCGGACTCCGCTCCGCGTCGCCATCGTTGGACTGGTTCACGGACACGTTCAGGGATTTCTCGATCACTCGCTTCACAATCCAGCGATAGAAATCGTAGGAATCGCTGAACCAGACCAATCGCTGGCTTCCGAATACGCGGCGCGCTATCACTTCGACCACACGATACTCTTTGCCGATCTGGACGAAATGCTCGACCGAACCCATCCGCAGGCGGTACTCGTTTACACAAATACTTACGATCATCGCCGCGTAGTGGAAACCTGCGCCCGGCACGGCGTTCACGTCATGATGGAAAAGCCTTTGGCGGTAAGTTTAGAGGACGCTCTCGCCATCAAGAAAGCGGCCGATGCCGCCAGGATTCAAGTTCTCGTGAACTACGAAACCACCTGGTACCCCAGCAATCGTGCCGCTTATGATCTTGTCCATGAGAAGGCGCTGGGCGACGTGCGCAAAGTCGTCATCCACGATGGCCACAGCGGACCCAAAGAAATCGGCGTCGGTCCGGAGTTTCTGAGTTGGCTTACAGATCCCAAACTGAATGGCGCAGGCGCGCTCTTCGACTTCGGCTGCTACGGCGCCGATCTGATGACTTGGTTGATGGACGGTCAACGTCCCCAAACAGTGACTGCCGTCACGCAACAGATCAAGCCAGAGATTTACCCGCATGTTGACGACGAAGCCACGATCATTCTGACTTATCCCAAAGCGCAGGCCATCGTGCAAGCCTCGTGGAACTGGCCGTTCGACCGCAAAGACATGGAGGTCTACGGTCAGACAGGCTACGTAATCACCGTAAAGCGCGACGACATTCGAGTGCGCCGGGCAGGCGGCATGGACGAGCAGGTTGCAGCGAAAACGTTGCCGTCGCCTTACGACAATTCACTGTCGTTTCTGAGAGCCGTGATCATGGACGGAATGAAACCAGACGGTCCGTCATCGCTGGAAACGAACGTCACGGTGACAGAGATCCTCGACGCAGCGCGGCGCTCGGCTGTTTCGGGAAAGACCATTCGGTTACCGGCGTCGAGATGATAGCGCGTGAGTGCCTTACTCGCCCCAGCAAACCAAGTTTTCTTTCGCGGCAGTTTGCGTACGCCGGAAGGCCTTAGGCAATCCCCGCAGCAAATCGGTTGCCACCAGCGAATGCTCGCCCACAATCTCGCGTATTGCATCGCCCGCAAGTCCGTGCAGATGCACCGCGGCAAGCACCGCCGCGAAAGCGTCCTTCGGATGCTGTGCCATCATCCCCGCAACCATGCCGGTTAGAATGTCTCCCGTGCCGCCGGTTGCCATTCCAGGATTGCCCGTCGTGTTCACCCATGCTTCTCCATCCGGCCGCACAATCAGTGTCCGATGCCCCTTGAGCACGACGATCAAATCGTGCTCGCGCGCAAACTTCCGCGCCACTCCCAATCGATCTTTTTGGACGTCAGGAATGCTCAATCCCGCCAGCCGCGCCATCTCTCCCGGATGCGGAGTGATCACCAGCGTCCGGCCGTTACCATTCAGCTCGCCGGTGCGTCCCTCAAAGGCATTCAGGCCATCGGCGTCCAGCACAATAGGAAGCTGGAGCTTCACGACCGAACTTCGCACGAACTCCGAAGTTTGCGGATACTGTGCGATTCCCGGCCCAATCGCAACCACGCTCATCGCTTTCGCCAGTTCTTGAATTCGATCTTCGGCGTTTATCGATATCGCCCCGGCATCTGTCTCAGGCAATGGCTCGGTCATTATTTCCGGATGGAATCCCGCCACCGTTCCCAGCACAGACCTCGTCGTCGCCACCGTCGAAAGTCCCGCCCCCGCGCGCAACGCCGCCATTCCCGCCATCGCTACCGATCCAGCTTTGCCTAGCGATCCTCCCACCAGCAGAACATGGCCATAGCTTCCTTTATTCGATTCTGCCGGCCGCGGCCCGACCAACGGAGCAATATCTCGCGCCGTGATTACATTCAGTTGCAGCGAGGAAACGATCGCGTCTTCCGGCGAACCGATGCCGGCCACACAGGTCGCCCCCGAAGTTAGCGAACCGAACACATGCGCCGGACGCGGTGCTGTGAAGGTAACAATCGCGTCAGCTCGCGCAATGGTCCCAGTCTGATCGCCCATCGCATCGGCATCCGCGCCCGAAGGAATATCGACGGCGATCACGGGAATCTTGCTCGCATTCATGATTGCGATCGCCTCGGCATAGAGTCCGCTCACGGGAGGCTTGAAGCCGGTGCCGAGAATGGCATCGACGTACACATCGCCTTGCATCGCAACCCGCGCCCACTCGTTCTTCAGCTCCTCGCTGGAATGCACGGCGACGACCGACTCCGGCAACTTGCGAAGCATGATTGCGGCATCGCCTCTCAGGTCCTTCGGGTCCGCCAGCAGAATCACTTGAACTTTTTTCCCTTGCTCCTGCAACCACCTCGCCGCCACAAATCCGTCCCCGCCATTATTTCCCTTGCCGCAGAAGGCCACGATGCGATCCCCCGAAGCGTGATGCGACAGCACATATTCCGCGACGGCAGCGCCCGCGTTCTCCATCAGGCTTAGCGAAGGCACGCCGAAGCGCTCGCTGGTGGCGCGATCAATGGCTCGCATTTCTCCTGCAGTAACAATCTTCATGATTGCGGCGCTTTCTCCGATCATCGCCTCACGAGCGGCTAAAGACAAAAAGGCCCTCCGCGCTGGGCAGAGGACCTTAGCGTTCAAAGAACGGGGCGATTACTGCTTCGGCAAAGTTCCATTTGCTATCATCGCCTGCACTTTGCTGTGCTTTTTTCCGTAGGTGAAATAGATCGCCAGTCCGATTACCAGCCAGACCACCAACCGGATCTGTGTGGCTGGAGATAGAAAAACGATGAGCGCCCCGGAAAATAGAATCGAGAGAATCGGAACCAGCGGCACCATTGGAGTCCTAAACGGCCGGTTGAGCTCGGGATGAGTCCGGCGCATCACCCATACTCCGGCACTGACCAGTACAAAGGCCAGCAGAGTGCCGACACTCGTCATCTCGTCAAGCACATTGAGCGGAATCACCGTGGCGAGGATCGCAACGAAAATGCCCACAACGATGGAACTGAGGTAAGGGGTGCGGAACCGATGATGAATCTTGCCAGCCCAGGGCCAGAGCAAACCATCACGCGACATGGAGTAGAACACGCGCGACTGCCCGAGCAACATCACCAGCATTACTGTAGCCAAGCCGCCCAGCGCGCCGATTTCCACCAGAAACGTTGCCCATTGTTGCCCGGCGACGCGCATACCGACGACGACCGGATCGGGAACGTTGAGTTGTTGGTAAGGAACGATGTGGGTCAGCAAGCCGGAAACCAGGATGTAAAGCACGGTACAAATAACCAGCGAACCCAGAATGCCCAGCGGCATGTCTTTCTTAGGATTCTTTGCCTCCTGCGCCGCCGTCGACACGGCATCAAAACCGATGTAGGCGAAGAATACGACCCCGGCCCCTCGCAGAATTCCGGACCATCCGAAGTGTCCCCACTCGCCGGTATTTGCGGGGATGAACGGGTGCCAATAATTCGGCTTCCAGGCGTGCGAGTACAAAAACGCTGCGGCAAGAGCGATGAACATACACACCACCGCTACCTTCATAATCACCACGGTGGTAGTAAAGTTCGCCGACTCCTTAATGCCAACGACCAGAATCGTGGTAATGACCATGATCACGAGAAATCCAACATAGTCATACTTCAAATGCACGGGCATCCCGAAGAGAGTGAGATCGGAGGTCGGAAAGGCAGGCAGATTCCAGCCGAGATCGTGCATGAACGCCCGCAAGTGACCGCTCCAACCCACGGCTACCGTGGCCGCGCCAAAGGCATACTCCAGAATCAAGTCCCAACCGATGATCCATGCGACCAATTCGCCCAGGGTGGCATAGGAGTACGTATACGCGCTGCCCGCGATCGGAATCATGGAAGCAAACTCGGCGTAACAGAGTCCCGCGAATGCGCAGGCAATGCCAGCCAGCACGAATGAAATCACAATGGCGGGACCGGCAAACTGCGCCGCAGCCTGTCCGGTGATCACAAAAATACCTGCCCCAATTATCGCGCCGATACCCAGTGTCAACAGATTCAGTGGTCCGAGGGCGCGCCGTAGGCTCTGTTCACCTTCAACTTCAACTGCCTCTTTCATCAGTGTCGGGAGGTCTTTCTTCGCGAACAGATTCGCCATGCTTCGTTTCTCCTTGGAACTTAAGATGCGCTCGTCGTGCCCGATTTCTTCGACCACGCGTAATATACCGGGATACCCAGCAAAACCACAATCAGACCCGGCCAGGTGAATTGCGGTTTGTAGCGCAATAGTACGACATCGATAAATAAAGCCATCACAATATAAATTGCGGGCAGCACCGGGTAGCCTATCGCGCGATACGGACGTTCGACGTCGGGACGCGTCCGCCGCAGCACAAACAATCCTACAATCGTCAAAATGTAGAACACCAGCACGGCGAAAATGATGTAATCCAGAAGCTGGCCGTAGCTTCCCGAGACGCACAGCAGGCACGCCCACACCATCTGCACCATAAGAGAAACGGCGGGCGTCTTGTAACCAGGATGCAATTTGGCCACACTCTTGAAGAACAGCCCGTCCTTCGCCATCGCGTAGTAAACGCGCGCGCCGGAAAGAATAAGTCCATTGGCGCAGCCGAAGCTGGAAATCAGAATGGCCCCGGCCATCAGCAGGCCGCCCACAGCGCCGAACATCTGCGTCATCACGGCAGTCCCAACTCTTTCTTCCGCCGCAAACTTGATGCCTCGTCCCAGAATCGTTGCCGCGCCCGCCGTTCCATCCAGCGGCAGCGCCAGCAAATAAATGAAATTGCACGCAATATAAAGCGCGATCACCACCCCCGTGCCCAGCGCCAACGATAGCGGCAAATTCCGGCTGGGGTTCTTTACCTCCCCGGCCGTGAAGGTCACGTTATTCCACGCATCGGCGGAAAATAGCGATCCCACCTGCGCCACCGCCAAAATTGTAAGCGTACCCACCATCACCACCGGTCCGCCCACTCCCACCTGAACCGCGTGCTGCGCGCCCAGTCCCGCGTTTCTCCAGAAATGTCCGCCAAAGTTCGTTGCCAGCGCATGAGCATTCCTCCCCAGCGCTACTCCGAACAAAGCCAGTCCCAGCAGCGCAGAAACTTTGGCCGCGGTAAACACATTCTGGATCAGCGCTCCAGTCTTCAATCCGAAAATATTCACCACAGAAAGGAAGACCACCAGCAGAATGGCCATCAGGTTCTGCGTGTTGATTCCGACATCCATGTTGCCCAGAACCATGGGCCCGAGAGGAATCGGCGGAACCTTCCAGAGATGCACTATCCAATGCGAAGAGGAAATCGCGGGAAAGAAAACTCCCAGGAATTTTCCAAAAGCCACGCCCACCGCCGCAATCGTTCCGGTTTGGATTACCAGAAACAGGGTCCAGCCGTAGAGAAAACCCCACAGCGGCCCGAGCGCCTCGCGCAAGTAAACGTACTGCCCACCGGCCCGCGGCATCATCGCCGCCAGTTCGCCGTAGCTGAGCGCGGCAACGATGGTCATGAACCCTGCTACCGCCCATGCACCAATCAGCAAGGCGGGGGAATCCACTTCGCGGGCAATCTCCGCCGAAACAATAAAAATGCCGGAGCCGATCATCGACCCCATCACCAGCATGGTGGCGCTGGTCAGGCCCAGCCCCTTAACCAGTTCCTTATCCTGGTGGCTATGAACTTCCCAATCGTTACCCGCAGCCGTTGTCGGTGTGCTCAGTATTCCTCCGTGTAAAGCGCCGTTGGTCGTTAGTCGTTAGTCGTTGGTCGATGACCGACGAACCAAACAGCGTGCAGTCATTGGCGAACGACTAACGACTAACGACTAACGGCGAATCTCCGCCGCAAGCGTTTACAAATCGCCCCCTGACTTTACCTCAGAATGCGGAAAAATTCCTCTGCTGATTTGCGGGGCTCTCGTAACAGATCGGATATCACCGCCACGGAATCGGCCCCAGCTTCGATCACTGAGGCCGCGTTGGCACGCGTGATCCCTCCAATAGCGACCAGAGGTTTTCGAGTCAACTGACGCGCCCGTCGCACTCCTTCAAGGCCCACAACCGGATCAGGCTTGTCTTTACTCGAAGTCGAAAACACAGGTCCGATGGCGAGGTAATCCGCCGAGGTTTGATCTGCTTCCTTCATCTGCTCTGGATTATGCGTGGAAACACCGAGCCATCGGTCCGGGCCAATGATTCTTCGTACCGACTCGGGCGAGAGATCGTCTTGCCCTACATGCACGCCGTCGAACTCCGCGGCCAGACACAAATCGGCGCGGTCGTTCATGATCAATTTGACCGTTCCGCCCACCCGCCGCTTCAATTCGCGCGCCTGCTCCAGCATTACTCGCGCATTGCCGGATTTATTGCGGTATTGAATCAGGGTCATCCCAGCAGAAGCGATCTCCTCCGCCGCAGTAATCAATACGAGAGCATTGGGAAAACAACCGGCATCGAGAATGGGGTATAGGCGCGGAAGGACGATCATGCCTTTTCTAAATACGCGTTGTACGCAATGGATATCTTATCGCGAAAGCTCGCAGATCCAATTGACCTCCCAGGTCTTACCGCCATCCGGCGAGAAAGACTGCTCCATGCGCGCAGACTTGGGTGAAATATTCAGCCAGACGTAGCGCACAAGAATGGCGCGGCCCTTGTATTCTTCTTGATCGAAAAACTCGCCGCGATTCCCGGCAAAACCGCCGACTACGGGAGGCAGGCTAAGCGTGCCATTATCGAGATCGACGAGATAGATGCTCCACTGATGCGAAGTAGGATTGTACAGGCGTAACGTCTGCGCTTTAATGTGAAGTTTCTTATCGGTACTGGTCACCTCGAACTCTTCGAAGTTCGCGTTGCTGTCGAGGAGCTTCTTGTGGTTGGAGATACCGTCGTACTCGACCCAGACATTGGATTTGTTGAGGCGATCCGGAAGACGGCGGACGTGGGCCTTCCAGTCGCCGATGAGGAAGTCGAAGTCGTGAGAGCCATCGCGCTGAGGGAGGTTTGCGGGATTGTCGGTAGTCTGTGCGTAAAGCGGGATGGTAAGAATTGCGGCGAGAACGAGCGCGAGCGTTACGAGCTTGCTAGGGTTCATCAGGAGTGTCCTTTCTAGAGGATCAGATGCACAAGCTTCGGTTTCGTTAGCAGAAGTGCGGCACTAGCGCTCCCAGCCATCGCTTGTCCTCTTGTTTGACACTTACACCTCTATAGGCCGACTGCTATGATGTTCCCCGCTTATGCTTGGACCGTGCATCTTTTGCGACAATGAATCGGGCAGCAAGGAACATCTATGGCCAGCATGGATGCACCGCCGCAAGAAATTCGGGCCAATTCGTGTGCAGGAAGGGACAGATCCCGAACTTGTTGATAATAACCCAGAAAGGACGATCGATACGGTCTGCCACACCTGCAACAACAACTGGATGAGTCGCCTAGAAGAGAAAAACATTCCGGCGTTGGGTGAAATGCTTGACAACAAACCGGTAGTCATCGACGAGGGACGTCAACGATTGCTCGCGGAGTGGGCAGTCAAAACCGCGATGGTCTTGGACTCAATCAAGAACCGCCAGGGCGACGAGAAGTTCTACACGCGAGATGAGTGCGTAGCGATGCGCGTTTCGCAAGAAATCCCAAAAGAAACGCGCATCTGGTTAGGTGCGCTGACAGACTCACATCTGGGTGCTTTTGGAACAGACTTCACGATCTTGCGTAGTGACCGCACAAGAATCGGAACGGGAATTGCCAATACTATCGTCACCGGCCATTTCGCCGTGCAGGTCGTGACGACCCATACAACAACTAATGACGTCTCCCATGGCATCTCGGAGGTTCAGCCCAGACCTGGCAATTGGGACAACACGCTGATCCAGCTTCGCCCGAAACAACACAAGAACCTGCATTGGCCTCCGTCGGCTCCGTTCACCAATGGAGGACCGCAAAGTATCGCGTTCCTGATGCAACGCTGGCGCGGCGGTGAGAAGGTCTCCAAGATCACCAAAGACGGCTTCGTCAAATAAGAGATAAGTCACGCAAACGGCGCTAGGAACTAACATCGATCAGTTCCTCACTTTCCGCTCTTCGTCAAGAACCGCTCAATAAATCCAGTATCGATTTCCCCGCCCGAAAGTCCGGATCAGCAAGAATCTTCCGGTGAAATAGGATGGTTGGAACGATTCAAGGTTTCTTATCGGCGGCGATCATCAGACGCCCGCGTTCCAGAATCTTCGCCGGAAAGGGACATGACTTGCGCGTCTTGCGGTTGAGATGAACCGCCGTAAGCGTGGTAGTCGCCGCGACCGCCTGCGTCTCTTCGTTCCGCATCTCATGATAAAACCGGATGACCTTCTCGCGTACTTCCAGCACTCTGGACCGGATCGTGATCAGATCCCCCGCGAACAGTTCCTGCTTGTAAGCTGTGTCCTGCTGCACGCCCGCCATGCCTCGCCCATTCTCGCGCATGTAAGAGGGAGTGATTCCAACGTGGTGGAACAGATGCCACGTCGCCTCGTCGAACATAGCGGTGTACCACATGACGTTCATGTGCCCCATGTGGTCGCAATGCGATGGGCGCACGACTCCGCGGGCCGTGAGCAGCATCTTCTGCGCCTGGGTTTCTTGTTCCGGAATCTTAGCCGTCTGTCTCAAGCTCAACCGCCATTCTTCTTGAGGAACCTCTCAATAAAACCCGTATCGAACTTCCCCGCCCGAAAGTCCGCATCCGCAAGAATCTTCCGGTGCAGCGGAATGGTCGTGTACACGCCCTCGACAATAAACATTTCTAGCGCCCGCGTCATGCGCGAGATGGCCTCATTGCGGTCCTTGCCGCGCACGATCAACTTGGCGATCAGCGAGTCGTAATACGGCGGAATCACGCCCTCCGCGTATGCCGCCGTATCGATGCGCACTCCGGTGCCTCCGGGGGGATGAAACGTCGTAATCTTCCCCGCCGACGGCGTGAACTTCTCGGGATGCTCCGCATTAATCCGGCACTCTATGGCATGCCCGCGGTGCACGATCGGCCCCTGCAGCACCTCGCGCATGTGAGCGCCCGCGGCGATCATAATCTGACTTTTCACTAGGTCCACATCGGTGACCATCTCCGTTACCGGATGTTCAACCTGAATCCGCGTGTTCATTTCGATAAAGTGCAGCCGGCGGTCCTGGTCCATCAGGAACTCGATGGTTCCAGCATTGGTGTAACCGATATCCGTCAGCGACTTGCACAAAACTGCGCCGATCTGATCGCGCAACTCGCCCGTCACCTGCGTCGACGGAGACTCTTCCAGCAACTTCTGGTGCCGCCGCTGGATGGAGCATTCTCTCTCGCCCAGACTCACCACATTGCCGTGTTCATCCGCGAGCACCTGAAACTCGATGTGCCGCGGATGCTCGACATACTTCTCCATGTACAGGTCGCCGTTACCAAATGCTCCGGCCGCCTCCGACTGCGCCGCCCGGAACAATCCCGGCAGTTCTTCTTCGTTGCGCACAATGCGCATGCCGCGCCCGCCGCCGCCCGCCGATGCCTTCACAATCACCGGAAAGCCCACTTGCCGCGCCCACTCCACGGCCTCGCCGTCGGAAGCAATGATTCCATCCGATCCCGGCAGAATTGGCACGCCCGCCCGTTTCATGGCGGCACGCGCTTTTTCTTTCTCCCCCATCAGCCGCGTCACTTCCGGTCGCGGCCCGATGAACTTGATCCCGCTGGTCTCGCACACCTCGGCGAAGTTGGCATTCTCCGCTAGCAACCCATAGCCGGGATGCACGGCATCTACATTGGCGATCTCCGCCGCACTGATGACGGCCGGGATGTTCAGGTAGGAAAGCGCCAGTTGCGGCGGACCAATGCAAATAGCTTCATCGGCAAAACGAACTGGCAGGGAATGCCGGTCCGCCTCGCTGTAAATGGCAACCGTGCGGATGCCCAGCTCCTTGCACGCGCAAATAACGCGCAGCGCAATCTCCCCACGATTCGCAATTAGAATTTTCTTAAACATTTCAGATCAAATGTGGGGAAAGAGGGAGGCATTTGGTGATTGAGTAATTTAGTAATTGAGTAATCTAGTAATTCAAGATCCCGGAGGCTTTTTCAAAATTACCCAATTACTAAATTACCCAATTGCAAAATTGCTCAATCCCGCTTCACTTCTTCGCCCGGATTGCAAACAGCTCCTGCCCATATTCGATCGGCTGGCCGTTGCTGCCCATTTTCTTTACGATCTCGCCGGCCACGTCCGACTCAATCTCGTTCAGCAGTTTCATTGCTTCAACAATGCACAGCACCTGCCCAACCTCGACCATATCGCCGACTTTGACGAACGGAGGTGCGCCCGGCGATGGCGCCTCATACAGGGTGCCCACGATAGGAGACTTCACCATGTGGAGATTTTCTACAGGCGCTGCCTCGATCGCTGCCGACGGTGCGCCCGAAGCCGCGGCCACGGCGGTTTGCGGGACCGACATGCTCACGTCAGGCGCTTCCGCGCGCCCCTGCACCACGGTGTGCTGTCCAGCCCGCTTGACTTTCACTTTGACATCGCCGCGTTCCAGTTCGAACTCGGCAATGTCTTTTTCGATTAAGAACTCTATGAGTTCCTTCAGCTCTTTTTGATTCATTCGTATAAAGGTGGAACCACGGCTTCAGGTCCCAGGTATCAGATGTCAGGCCTCTCTATTTCAGGTGCTGTATGAATGCCTATCGCTCTTGTACCACCCAAGGCCTTTATGCCCAAGGCCTAACACCCATGACCAACACCTGGGACCCATGACTTAAACCGCCACGAAATCTTTGCTGGTCGGCGTAAGCACTTCGCCACCGGTTTTGCTGACGACCACCATGTCCTCGATCCTTACTCCCCATTTTCCGGGGAAGTATACTCCGGGCTCGATGGTGATAACCATTCCGGGCCGCAGGGTTTCTTTCTGTCCGGCCGCAACCCGTGGCGCCTCGTGAATCTCCAGCCCTACCCCGTGCCCGGTGGAGTGGGTGAAATAACGTCCCAGACCGGCTTCACGCAGCACGGCGCGCGCCGCTTCGTCCACTTCCGTCACGCTAATTCCAGGTCGCACAGCCGCGATCGCCGCCTCCTGCGCTTCCTTCACCGATTCGTAGGCGTGGCGCGCATCTTCCGGCGTGGACCCGTTGCCCACCCATACGGTCCGGGTTTGGTCCGAACAATAACCTGCGAGTATAACACCGAAGTCGCAGACCACGAACCCGCCGGGTGCGATGGCTTGCCCGCTAGCGCGGCCGTGCGGCAACGCAGACCTGGCTCCGGAAGCAATGATCGTCGGGAATGACATTTCCTCGGCGCCCGCCAGGCGGGCTGCAAGCTCCATCTCCGCCGCTACATCAGTCTCTTTTACGCCTGGCCGCAATACTTCCAGCGCACGGTCAAATAAAGCCGCTCCCAGTCGCACTGCCGCGCGAAGGCTCTGCAACTCGTCCGCGTCTTTCACCATGCGCAGCCGCTCGACGACCGACGTCGCATCCCGTATGAGCCGGCCAGGGGGCAGCAAATCCGTCAGCCTTTTTTTGTCGGCCACAGTCATGTGTTCCGATTCGATTCCGATCGTCCATCGTTTCGATTTCTTCCCGCGATCTCCAACCCACTCCGCCAGCGCGCCCAATACCGCCTTACGCGCGATCATCACTTTCGCGCCTTTCACCTCTTCGTGCCCCTGCGTAGCGTAACGGACATCGGTGAAGAAGATGCTCCCGGATTCATAAACCAGCAGATAACCCGCGCTGCCGGTAAACCCGCAGAGATAGCGGATGTTGGGAAGGTGGCCGATCAGCAGCGCATCGAAGCGGGTCGTGGCCAGATGCTCGCGGAGTTTCTTCTGGCGAAGAAGGAAATTCATGCTTGCTGAGTTTAACAGCAGATGAAAGTACCGAGTACCTAGTACCGGGTCAGCTCTATAACACCGTGTGCTTACTGAGCACTGGTTACTCGGTACTGGGTACTGTCCCACAAACGCAAAACCGCCAGCCTGACAAGTTCTTCAGGCCGGCGGTTTCAAATCTCCAACTTAGCGCTGCCACGTCGGACGTTGTTACGCCTGACGCTGCTACGTCTGAATGATTCGCGGCGTGATGAAGAAAATCAACTCCTGGTTGGACGTATTTACCTGCGTGTGCTTAAACAGGTTGCCCAGCAGCGGGATGTTTCCGAGGATAGGCACCTGATCGATGTTGATCGAGTTCTGCGTCTGGATCACGCCACCGATCACCACCGTACCACCGTCGGTCACCAGCACCTGCGTAGTGGCCTGCTGCGTGATCAACTCGGGGTTGCCCTGCACTTCCTGGCCGAAGTTTGGCGTCGTGTTCTCCACGTCCACGTTGAGGAAGATGGTGTTTTCCGATGTGATCTGCGGTGTCACGGTCAGGCGCAGGAAAGCGTCGACGTAGGTGACAGTCGGAGGACCACCCAACTGCGCCTGCGTCACAATGGGCACGCGCACACCCTGCTTCACCAGGGCTTGAATGTTGTTTTGCGTGACCACCCGAGGCCGCGACAGAACCTTGAGCAAGCCGCGCGATTCCGCCATGGTGAGGACGGCATCGATCCGAACCGTATTGCTGGCATTCAGGAACGTCAAGCCGCTGGTCGGCGAAGTGGAACCGAGATTCGAAAACAAAGGAATCTGCGATCCCGGCGTCGATCCCGTGCTGGGGATCGTGATGTAACCGGGCGTCAAACCGCCGACCGTGGTCGGCGAAAGACCGGTTGCGCTTGCACCGCCGATGGCGCTGTGGCCGTCGCCCCAACCGAAGCCGAGCTGCGTGCCGATGTCGCGGGCAAACTGCCGCGTCGCGGCCACTACACGCGCTTCGATTTCCACTTCCTGCGTCTTGCGATCAAGCTGCGTCAGCAGGCGGTCGATGATCGGAATGACCTTCGGGATATCGTTGACGATTACGGCATTCGTCCGTTCATCCGCTACCACGTCGCCGCGCTGCGAGAGGAACTTTTTCACCGTAATCATCACATCTTTAGCATGGGCATAGCTCAGGAAGCGGGTGACGGAGACCTTCTCAACCGCCAGCGCTTCCGCTTCGATCTGGGCGCGCCGTCCATCTGCTTCTCTCTTAAGAGTTTCAACGGTCGCGATGCGCAGGACGTTGCCTTCCAGCTCCCGAGCCAAATCGTTGTTCTTGAGCACGATGTCCAGCGCCTGGTCCCACGGCACATCATCCAAAACAACCGTCAAGTTGCCATGAACATTAGGATCCAGCACTACGTTCAAGCCGCTGATCTCGTGGATCAGGCGGAAGAAGTCTTTCAGGTCAACATCTTTCAAGTTCACCGAAATCGGTTCCCCCGTGTACTTGGGACCAACCGAAGCGGGTTGCTGTCCAGCCTGCGACTTCTGCTCGGCCGCAAGATTCACGGCTGGGGAGATTCCAGTGCTGGAGGAAGCGCTCTGCCCAGACTGTGCGGCGTGCATGCTCACCGGCAAAAGTTCAGGAGCAGTCTGGTCGGCAAATCTCGCTGCCGCTTCCTGGGCGCGGTTCGCAGGCTCCACGCTCGAGTCCGCAGTATTCGGTTTAGCCGCGTAGGTCGGCTCGACAAAGACGAAATCGCTCGTCGCAACCGGTTCGGCCTTCTGCGGAGCCGGGGCCGCGGTGGCCGTCACTGTCTTCGGAATGACCAAATCGGTCGCCGGAGGCGCGACGTTCGCCGCCACTTCCCTTTTTGTTTCCTGTTTCACTTCAATCACTCGCGGCGCGAACGGAGATACGCTCTGGCTCGCCACAGGAGAAGTTTCGGCCGCCGCTGTCTTCGGTGCTTTCGTAATCGCCGCCATGGCTGACCCCGTGTGCAGAGTCAGCACCAGCTTTCCGTCTACCGACGGCGTCAACTCGTAGCGGCAAGAGTGCTCCAGATCGACCACGACGCGAGTAGTGGGAGGCGTCTGGCTATCCATGCCGATGCGCACTCCCTTTACGCCCGCGCTGCCTACGCTGATGCGGCTCTGCCCGCTCACCATCACGGTGCCGGGCAAGTCCACGATCAGCCGCGCCGGCGAATCCGCCGTGCTTAGCTTGGGCGTGACCGCTCCGCGCGCACTGATCTCGACCCGGATCTCATCCGTGCCGCGAACCACGTTCACGCGCTGCAGTTCATTGCGCTGGCTAGCCGCCGCTAATGTCGGCGTCTCCGCGGCTGAGGCCATCAGCCCCAGCAGCATCAGCGGTAGGATTACACTCAGCAGTTGCTTTCGCATTTCGCCTCTCCCCAACTCGCGGGTCTGCCCCGCGGTCCTTACTGGAACTCGATTTTGTTGATGCTCCAGCTTTCCGGAGCACCTTGCCTGAACTAAACCGCGGGCGTGAAAATCTTCTTGGTCACTTCCCGCGTCATCTCTTTGCCCAGCTTGTCCTGCACCGTTTCCTGGAACACCACCGTGTCGCCGGTAATTCTCACTACATACCCGTTGAACACGGGATCGTTCTCGCGCAGGAAATATGCCTTATTCAGGCCGTTGGTCACCACGGCGATGAAACCACTTTCCGACTTGACCACGCCGCGCAAATTGATCTGCCCGATGTCCAGGCATTTCTTGCCGGTCGAGCAACCGGAACCGGAAGGTTGCTGCACCACCGGGCTGAAGAAGGGATCGCGCTTCCCGCTCATCGCCCATTTCTTCTCTTCGGGCTTGGGCGTTTTAGCGGCATCGGCGCTCTTGCCCTCCGCTGGCTTGGCGTCTGCCGCGATCTTGGTAGAAGCGGCCGGAACCGTCTTGGCCGCCGGCTTGCTCTCCTTCGCCGCAATCACCGGATGCTTCGCCCCATTCTTCTTGGCTACAGCCGCTGTGTGCAGTTTCGCCGTGGCCGGAGCAGGAGCGGCCTTCACCCCGGCTGGAGCTGCCTTGGCGGACACGGGAACGATCGCAGCAGTTTTCGCTGGAGCGCCCGCAGCCGGTTTCGCCGCTGGTTTTGCCGCAGGCGTGGCCGTGATGCCCAGCGCAGCATTGGAGTCAGCCGTCTTCTGCTGCTGCACCGCGTTCATCGTGTCCTGAACTTTGTTGATGACGTTCGGATTCTGTGCCCAGAGTCCGCCGGTCATCAGTCCCACTGCCAGTATGCTTGTGGTTAGCTTCTTCATAGCGATTCCTATTTGCTCGCGACTGCGACTGCGGTTGCCGGCTTCGCTCCCGGCGCTGCTGCCGCAGGCACATCTAATTCGTGGCTAAAGAATGTCGTTGCCGTAAACGTCGCCACTACGCTCTCGTTCGGAGCGTACTGGTAGGTGTGCTTCGCCTTCGCTCCAGTGGGGTTTTTCGTATTTGAGACCAAGAGTCCGCTTACGTTCACGATGCGCTCCAGCTTTCCTACCCGGTCAAAGAAATTCAGCATCGAGTAGTACGGCCCGTCCAGCTCCAGATCGAAAGGAACCTCGGAGTAATAATCCTTGGCCACCACCGGCTTCGCCGTGTAGCGCCGCAACTCCACGCCCGCCTTCACGGCTTCGGCGTCCAACATTTCGATGAAACCGTCCACCGACTTTTCGTTGGGGACGATGCGCGCCTCAATCTCCAGTTGCTGTTTCAGGTTCGCCAGTTGGCGATCCATGTCCTTCAGCTTGGGACGGTACGACTCCAGTTCGTTGTTCTCCCGAACTTTAGCTTGCAGCGCATGTTGCGCCGCCGCGTTCTTGTCGCTCTGGTTTTTGAATACCGTGAAGTACAGCGCCGTAGTTACCAGCGCTCCCCCCAGGATGACCGCGCCCCATTGCTTCAGGCCCGAAAGTTCGTTGAAATTCATCGCCATAAGTGCGTCCCTAGGACTTTCCCTTCTCGCAGGTCAGCGTGAACTGAAACGCCTGCATGTCCTTAATCTGGTCGTCCTGGAAAGTTTCTTTAATCTCAACCGTCTTGAAAAAACCCGTCTTCTGCAGGTTCGCAATCAGATTGGCCACCGCATCCGTACTCAGCGCCGTACCTTCCAGACTCACGCTGGGACCCGTGTCATCCATGCTCCTCAGCCACACGGCTTCGGTTCCGTTCACGGTCTCACCCAGCATGGCCAGCAGGTTCACCGGTCCAGCCTGGCCGGCGCGGAGCGAGTCGATCACGTCCACCCGGCGCTTGTAATTGTTGGCCTGAGTTTGCCGCTCCAGATACTTGGCCTTCACGTCGCTGAGTTCGCGATTCTGCTTCTCGGCGGCCTGCACCTGCACCGCGATGGCTTTGCCCTGACGGTCCAGCCGGTACCAGTAGCCAAAGTTCAACAACCCGGCGACCAGCAGCACCACCAGCACCTTCAGCTTGGGCGATCCCATATCGCCCATTTCCATCGAGGGCATCGCTGGCGCATTACTGCCGCCACGCTTGTTTTTTTGCTTGGAGGATTCCAGAAGATTAATTTTGATCATAGGGATTCAAAGCTCCTCAAAGCCAAGCCCACCGCTACCGCCAGCTGGCCCGCATTCTGCTCTACCAGTTCCGCCCCAGGCCCGTCCGCCGGCGGCACCACGCGCTGGAACGGATTCAACAATTCAACCGGCATCGAAAATTCCTGCCGCAAAGCTTCCATCAACCCCGGAACCTGCGCAGAGCCGCCCGCCAGATAAATCTTCTCGATGTGTTCGCCCGCCGCGCTGGCCCGGAAGAAATCGAACGTCTTCTGAATTTCCAGCACGATGATTTCGGTTACCTGCTGCAGGATCGGCGCCTTCGCGTCCTCGCTCACCGTCCCTACCTTTTCGCCCAGCTTCAACTTCTCGGCGTCTTCGAAGTTCAGGTCCAGTTCCTTCTGCAGCGAGTCCGTATACTGGTGTCCGCCTACGCTGACGTCGCGCGGAAACAGTGGGGTTGTGCCCTTCACGATGTTGATGTTCATCACGCTGGCACCCAGATTCAAAAGCGCCACCACCTGGCCCGGCGCCGGCTGGTAGTTGTACTCATAGCAGTTCTGCAAGGCCAGCGCATCGATGTCCACAATAGACGGCGTGCGTCCCGCCATCGAGAGTACGTTGGTGTAGTTCAAAATCTTGTCCTTCTTCACGGCCACCAGCAATACATCCATGTTCGGGCTACCGGCTTCTTCCGAGAGAATCTGGTAATCCAGACTCACATCGGCCAGATCGAAAGGAATGTGCTGGGCCGCTTCCTTCTCGATGGTCTCCGCCAATTCCTGATCGCTCATCGAAGGCAGCGAGATTTTCTTCACGATTACCGAGTGTCCGCTCACCGCCGTGGCCACCGCCTTGGTTTTGATCAAGCAGTCGGCAAACAGCTTCGAAATCGCGCTCGAGACCGTCCCCGAGTCCACGATCATCGAGTCCACTACGATGTCCGAGGCCAGTGCTTCCAGTCCCAAGTGAGCCACTTCGATCTGCCCACCCTTCTTTTTCAACTCCACGGCCTTAATGCTGGAAGAGCCCACATCCAGACCTACAATCGTCTTCGATCCCATTCCAAACATGTGCCCGCCTTTCGTAGCCCTTTCGCGTATCGCCGGCAGTGCCGGTTTTTTGTAGCGCCGGCGTCCCGCCGGCCTTGCTTTTTCCTTCAGGAGTGCCGGCGAGACGCCGGCGCTACCTTACTGCGACCCAGCGGCTTTCCCCGCCGCCTTGGGTTTACGTTTCGCTCCCGACTCCATCTGGCTCGATTTCTCTTCCATCCACTGGTCCAGCCTCGACTTCTTAAAGCGCCAGCGGTTGCCCAGCTTGAAAGCCGGAATACTCTGCTCCCCGACGTACTTGTAAAGCGTGTCCGGACTCACCCCCAGGTACTGCGACGCCTGGCGAATGTTCATCACTTCCCGCGAGTCGGCCATATCTCCTTGCCCTGTTTCCTTAGCTATCCGCCATGACCTTACGTGAGACTCGTTCGGTCCGCGACTTACCTTGATACATGTACCTGCCGCCATGACTGTCCGGGAGCTTTCGGTGTCCCGAGCATATATCAGCCCGGAAAAACCCTGCCTCCAAGCGAATTTCCTGTTTTTGCTGGGTTTTTTAGGGTTTTTCTGGAATGGAGACGATTGGCACTTTGACCTGATGTCTATATGTTGTGGTACGGGATATAGCAGAGTGGATTAGTAGGGGCAGTCACTCATATAGGCGTGAGTCACTTCAAAGGCGGTAACTGAAGTACTACAGACGGTACGGAGGTACTACGTCGCTGGCGGAAGTAGCTGAATTGGAGGAGCTTAGCCTAGGAGTACTATGACAAGGCGTGCCCCACCCGTGGGCAGTTTCACGGGTGGGTTACGATGCTGATGGCGTCAGGAGATTTCGCGGATGCGTAGCCAGCCCTTCGGGTCTTGTTGACCAGGATCGGCGCGCTCGTCGTAGGCGTAATGACCAAAAACTGTGCTCCAGCGCCAATTGCTGCGGTTCATGGGCTAGGCCGCATTTCAGCCCACCCGTGAAATTGCCCCGGGTGGGGCATCCATTGTCGTGATAGTGTACGGTTGGGCCAGCTGTGATCCGTCAAGACGTTGTTCCCACTGAAAACGGATCAATCGAACCTGGTCCTCGATACCGAGCCGTGCAAAAGACGGCGCGATAAGTCCGCGCCTTGCAAATCGTTACAGCCGATTTGCACTTTCGCACCGCTCCTGCTGCGGCGGCGGGCGCAGGGCTTGCGAATGGGAACAACGTGTTGAAAGATCACAGCCAGCCCCCTACGTCATCGTCTGTCGAGGTGTAACATGCGGTCCCTTCTTCGGGCACTATTCAGTTTCCTCATCTGTCTTTCTCCGGCGCTGGCACAGCTTGAGACACGGGGCTCGAGCGTCGCTCCGCAATCTCCGGCTTCGGTCGCAATCGGTGATTTCAACCGTGATGGCAAGCTGGACATGGCAGTTGCCTCGTATCCCCAGACAGCGGATGGCATATCGGTGCTTTTGGGAAACGGCGACGGAACCTTCCGCGCGCCGGTGTACTACTCAGGCGGCGTAAACCCCGGGTCTTTGGCTGCCGCGGATTTTCGCGGCGACGGATTGCTGGACCTCGCGGTGGCTGGCGCAAACGGCATCGACATCCTACCCGGCAACGGCGACGGTACCTTCCAACCCGCCACGCAATACTCAATTCCAGGCGCACCCTTCTTCGTCGCCGCTGGAGACTTCAATAACGACCATAAACTTGACCTTGTATTCATCAGTTTCGGCAGCATCGGAGTAATGTTCGGGAATGGTGATGGGACGTTCCAGTCCCCGATTTACTTCAGCCCACCCCACACGCCTTCGAGTCTCGGCGTGGGCGACTTTAATCACGACGGTAAGCTGGATTTAGCAATTGGCGAACAGTTCGGCGGCTCAAGCCAAGTACAAATCTACCTTGGAAACGGCAACGGTACGTTCCAACTAGGCAACACCTACGCTGTGGGAGTATCGCCAACCTCAATCGCGGTGGCCGATCTCCGAAAAAATGGCAAGCTCGATCTGGCTGTGGCGTGCATGGGGTCGGGGGCCATTTTTGTCCTGCTCGGCAACGGCAACGGCACATTCCAGCAGGCGGTTCCCTACACGGGCCCAGGCTTTGCTTACTGGGTAGCTGTGGCCGACCTGAACGGCGATGGCAAGCTCGACCTGGCAGGGGCAAACTTCAGCCTGGGCACATCGCCGCCAACTACCGAGGTCAGCGTCTTTCTTGGCAATGGGGACGGAACCTTCGGAACCCCCACCAACTATCCCTCGGGTGGCGAGAATACTTACATCGCCATTGCTGACTTCAACAACGACAAGAAGCCAGATTTGGCGGTCGTCGATTCCTTCAATAGCGATGCACTCGTGCTGCTAAATACTGGCGTAGCCAGCTTCTCTCCGACCACGCCCCTGGTTTATCCGCCACAACTCTTGAAAACGGAGAGCGGCGTGCAGACGGTCACTCTTACCAACTCGGGTATCGCACCGCTCACGATCTCTTCAGTCACCGCTCAAGGCGAGTTCAAAGTTTCCGATAACTGCGGCAAGAGTGTGAACGCGGGCGCGAAGTGCACGATCACGGTGCGCTCGGCTCCGACTACCGAGGGCACGCTCGCCGGGACCATTACCCTTCACGACAGCGCATCGAGCAAGCCGCAGATCATTGAGCTCTCGGGCGCGGGAACGGTGGTCGAACTAGCGCCCACAAGCCTCAGCTTCGGAACGCAGTCAGTACACACGAAGAGCGCGCCACAACAGGTGGAATTGAGCAACACGGGCAGCACGGCACTAACAATCAATGTCGTCGCGCTCGAAAACGGTAACTGGACAAGTTTTTCGCAGAGTAACAACTGCGGCAGCAGCATGCCAGGGGGAGGCACGTGCACGATCACGGTCACCTTCGATCCGACGAAGAAGGGATCGCTGACGACGGACCTGGATATATACGACTCCGGCGGTGGCACCTACCAGCGAGTCACGCTTAGCGGGACCGGCGACTGATACCGAGGCCCGTCCCTCCGATCACTGCACGTCCGAAACTTTCCCGCTCAGAAAGATCACCTTCATGTCTTTGTAGTAATAAATCTGCTTGGTGCCGAGAGTCACTTTCTTCTCTGGCTTTCCCATTGCAGCTTCAACCTGATCCGTGGTCATTCCCTTCTCAATGCTCGCCGGCTCAGCCGCTGGCTGCTCCGCTTGCTGCTGCTGACCCTGATCCGCGCCCGCTTGCTGGCCGCCCTGCTGCTGGCCACCTTGATCCGCGCCCTGCTGCGCGTCGTCATTGCTGATCGAGAGCACTTGCCCAATCACATCTTCCACGCCACCCGCACTCGCGTTCGCCAACGATCCCTTGGGAAACTGGAAAACCACATTCGCCTTGTTGTAGGTCGGCGGATCGGTCTTGTTGCAGGTGTCGCAGGCGACAATTCCGAGAGTCACGGTATCTTTGGCGACGTTCACATCGATCTTCATGGGATAGACTTTGTCGCCCACGGCGAACAAATGGGTCGTCTGCTCCTTGCCAAATTTCCCCATGATCGATTTCCGCCCCATCATCGCTATCCCGCTGGGAGCGTGAATCGTTCCGCCTTCATACTTGTTGGCGAGGACGTTCTGGTCGCCGTAAGGAACGGCGAGGATCCCGCCTTTTTGGATGGCAAGCAGCGTTCCTTTTTCCACTACCGAATATCCGCTCGTGTCCGATCCCATCTTCACTAGTTTGTATTGCGCTGCAAGTTGCTCCTGGATCGAGACCGGCGCCTGCGCACTGGCCGGTGACAAGGGGAAAACTGTGACCGCCAGAATTACAATCCCTGGAATTAGATCTCGTAATTTCGTCGACATCGCACGCCCCTCCGATTTAGCTCTTGCCAATCCCCGCTTCCCAAACTGTACATGTCCGGCCCAGCCAGTAGTAGCCCATTACTAGAGAAAGGGAGCGCCTGTATTTAGGCGCCCCCTTGTGATTGATGATCAGAACAATCGCACTGCAACGTCCTAGTTCGTACCTCCGGACGCAGCTTCCTGCTTCACCTGCGACTCCGTCTGATCGGCTTGCTGCTGCTGATCCTGCAGAGTCTTCGCCACGCTGGTATCCGGTGGCGGAGGTGTTACAGCTGCTGCTGTAGTGCCGGTATCCGGCGCCGCTGGCATACCGTTCGTGCCTTGCTTCTTCGCCAGTTCACCCATGCCGTTGGTGATGTTCTCCTGGAAGTGGTTGAACATTTCCTGCAAGTCATCCACTTTCACGGCAACGGTTGCTCCCGACGCGCAATCGCCTTTCTTGGTCGCCGAAACGCTGGCATTCACGGTCTGGTCTGCATCCGGAGTGTCCGTCAGGCGTGTGATCACGTCACCCGACGTCAAGCCGCATTCCTGACCGTTGGCCACCACCGTCACGTCGGAATCCACCACAAAAGTACGTTGTGACGGATCGAGTGCCGGAGGCGGTGTATCGCTGCTGGAAGCCGGAGCCGCCGCTGACGCCTGGCTTGCATCCTGGCCGGCCTGAGACTGTTGCGCCGCCAATTGCGCTTTCACTTCTTGCGCAATGGCTTCTTTCACCTCAGGACTCAGCGCCACTGGACCGGACGCAACCGGAGCCGCGTCGCCGCCTCCGCCTCCGTCGCTGGCTCCCGCATCGGCTCCCGCCGCATCCGCATTGGCTTCAGCGCGAGCCGCATACGCCGCCTGCAACTGCGCCGCGATCAAGTAGTCCGTCAGCCAGTAGTAGGGCGCAGCATACGCGGGATAAGGATTCCACCACCCGCCATAGAATCCCCACCATGGCGATCCACCCCAACCCCACGCGCCAATACCCCACGCAATCGGCGCTCCCCAGGGATGGAATCCCCATCCATAAAATCCCGGGTGATACCAAACGCCTGGGTAGTAGCCGTAGTACATGTGTCCGCCCCAGCCGTAGCCGCGATACAGCCCAACATGGTAGCGTCCGCCGCCATAGAAAGTTCGCGAGTAGTAGGCATGACCGCCGCGGGTCACATAAGCGCGCTGTACGTAACCGCCGTGCCGGCCGTTCGTCACAATCCGCGCTCCGTTGCGTTCGCTGACCACCCTGGTTCCGCCGTGGACGCCATGCTCAATGTGCATGCCATTGCGGTCAATCGAACGAACCGATCCGTTGGGACGGATGCTGGCGTGCCCTCCACCCTTCAGAGAAACATTCCTCCCCGGAGGAGTATGGCTGCCCGCTCCACCGGCGTGGGCCGTTGTACCGGCGTGGGTAGTGGTACCGGTGTGGGTGGTGGTGCCCGTATGCGTTGTCGTCCCGCCCGCGTGGGTGGTCGTACCCGTGTGCGTCGTCGTACCCGTGTGCGTCGTGGTACCTGCATGAGTGGTCGTCGCGGTATGGCCAGTGGTTGCCCCGTGACTTGTCGTCGCCGTGTGGCCGGTCGTCGCCGTATGGCCAGTAGTACCCGCATGACTCGTCGTCGCCGTATGGCCGGCGGTCGTCGAATGCGAAGGCGTTGAAGTATGTGACTGCGCAGACCCGTGAGAAGGCGTCGACGCGTGCGATGGCGCTGAATGCGATGGCGCACTCGCATGTTGCGCCGGCGCGGCGTGCGCCGCAGGCGCACTCGTTTTATGCTGACCCCATGCCAGCGCAGGAACCACGAGCGACAACCCCACCGCCAGCCACCCCTGGAGCAACTTTTCTCTTGTCGAAGTGCGATTCATTACGGCCTCCTGATCGTCAAACTTTGTCATTCCCGGCTACCTCTCCCCATAAACACGCAGTTTGAAGATTCCACCTGCGAATTTGAAAAAATTCCTGAGCCAGCGGGGAAGGCCCGCAAGATCGGCACGCCCATTACGAATACATGCCATCGGCGACCGTATCTTTAGGGGCGAGAGAAACTTACCAGAACTTCGCCCCTCGCGCAATGATTCTGTCAGCGCCGATCCCATCTTCTACACACCCCAAGCCTCGGCGAGGTCTTCTGCGTTCCGAAGTGGAACCGCGGGCGCAATTCAGCCCACTTTCTCTCGTTCATTAGGCTGCTGTAATCTATCTCTATCGTTTCCTCGGAGGAAATTACTTGCGTTACCTTGATCGCTTGCAGCCCCTCGCTCTTCTCGTTATGCGGCTCGCCCTGGGCGCCGTCATGACCGCACACGGTTACCACAAGGTCTTCGGCGGACTTCCCCACCACGTTCAGCTCGTCACCAGCCTGGGTCTGCCCGCCTGGAGCGCCTACCTTTCCGCCTTTACCGAATTTTTCGGCGGTATCCTCGTCCTCATCGGCCTGTTTACCCGCGCCGCCGCTTTTGCCATTTGCATCAATATGTCCGTGGCCATCGCCAAAGTTCACTTCCATAACGGATTGATGGGCGAACACGGCTACGAATTCCCCCTGGCTCTGGCTGCCCTCGCTTTCGCACTTATCTTTCTTGGTTCAGGTCCCATCGCCTTCGACCATATCCGCGCTCCCGGCGGCGGGGGAAAGTTGAAGTGAGATTCCGGGCGCCTTTACGCCCAAATTTTTCGTCGGCGCACAACTTTTCGGCCATTCATGGGTTTAAGCACGTTGCCGGGCCTTGATGAGGTTTATCCGTCTCATTGAAGTTTCTTTACAGGCATTTTGCGTAGGGTTGAATCTGGATATAACTTGAAATTATGATGCCTTGTAACCCATACTGCATCCTAATGATTTCGAGTGCGCATCATAACCGTATAATGCAATCAACCGATTGGAGGTTCTCTTGAGAAAGTTAGCGCTTCTTGCCCCAGTTTGTGCTTTCTTGTTCTTCGCCCAATTTGCCTCGGCCCAGCAAGGTGATGTCTTCCTGGGCGGCGGTTCGCTGTTTTCGTCCGGAAACTGCAACAGCACTACCGGCCTCTGCCCCGAAAAGGGCGGGCTCTATATCAACCTCGGCGGTGACGTGATTTTCCATAATCACGTCGGCGTGAACGTCGAAACTGCCTGGAGAGCTACTCAGAGCACGTATAGCAACCTCGGTGAAAACTATCGCCCGATCCTGACCGACTTCAACTTACTCTACCAACCGCATTTGGGTAAGAAGGCTGGTCTTGATCTCATGGCAGGCATCGGCTCTGCCGACACGCGGTTCTATACTCCGGGACCCTCCGTCCAAGGCTATGCTAACTACGCCAGTACGGACCATTTCATGGAGCACCTCGGTGGTGGCATTCGCTATTACGTCTGGAACCATGTATTTGTCCGCCCAGAGATTCACTACTACCACATCCAAAACAACAACAACATCGACAATAATGGTTATTTCAGCTCCAATAGCGTGTTCCGGATCAGCGCCTCGATCGGTTACACCTTCGGCGGCGACTAAGCTTTCGCTTCCCGCGTTGTCGTATATTTAGGTCTCCGGGGCAGCCAGTTCCGGCGGTCGAGCTTTCTTGGCCGACTGCTCGTGACTGGCTCGCCGCTGCCACCGTTCCGGCGGACGCTGCAAATCCTGACTGAATTTACAAAGGGGGATGTATTTGAGAAGGTTCGCGCCCATCGTATCCGCGTGTACTGTTTTATTTTTTGCCGCTCTCGCCCATAGCCAACAACAGATTGACGTTGCCGTCGGTGGCGGCACCACCCTCGCCTTCAAGGATCGAAACGCATCCGAAGCCGCCATACCTCCTCAGGAAAAAGGCGGTACCTACCCCAGCGTAAGCGTCGACGCACTGCTCAAGAAGCGCTACGGACTAAACATCGAGACGGCATGGAGAGATAAGAGAACTACCTACGATGGGTACGAATCCTACCGTCCGATTTTTACCGACGTGAATGCACTATTCCAGCCCCAACTGCGCAAGAAGATCGGCCTCGACTTAATGGCTGGCGTGGGCATTGACAGCAATCGTTTCTACCTGCCGGGAGAGACCTGCGGCTCCATCCAGGGCACTTGTTTTGTCAGCAGCGATCACTTTATGGAACACGTCAGCGGCGGCCTGCGCTATTATTTTTGGCACCGCACGCCCCACTGGTTCGTCCGCCCCGAGATTCACTACTACCACATCCAGAATAATTTCGAATTCCACTCCGACAGCGTGTTCCGCGCCAGTGTCTCGATCGGACGCACCTGGGGCAGCCGCTGAAGATCCTCGGATGAATCGTTGGCGATTCTCCCGCCCAATTACGGCGAAAACAAGAAAGGCAGCGTCTCTAGGACGCTGCCTTGATTTCTTGTCGAACGAAACTCTACGGTTCCTGCATACAGATCTCGGCTTCGTGGATAGCCGCGTCTATATGCTCGATCGCTTTGGCACGATGGCCATGGAACTCGCCATCGGCATGCGCCATATGATCCCGGGCGCTGCGCAACGCTTCGATGGCGTGTTCCACCCGCGGATGGGGCGGCATCGGTTCCGGCGCAGCCGCAGCGGGACTGGCGGGCGCCGCCGCCACAGCGGCCACTGGTGCCTTCGGACCGGCCGCAGCTGCCGTCAAAGCCAAGGTTAACAGGAGCATTGCCAAAATCACCAGACTCAACAACCCAATTCTCTTCATACGTTCCTCCTCGTCCGAATTACGGCGCGGACGCCGCCTCTGAAAATGAATGCCCACGGTCCCCGCTTTCATACAGGTTCGCCCGCGACACCCGCCCAGTATAAGCTGCCGCACCGCAATCTTCCTGCGGATTAAAGTTGACTCATAAGATGCTTGCCTTTCTAACTACCTCGCTTCCAGTTTCTCCACAACACAATGGCCGCGGCCAAAATGAACATCGCCGCTAAAGCCAGGTCGACCCGCTTGATGAAGTGCGTCAGCGTCCGCCAGTTGCCGCCGAAAAAATATCCAGCGAGTGAAATGGCACTCACCCACAGTGCCGCACCCAGAAAATTACAAACGGCAAACCTCTTCCATGGCATGCGCAGAACCCCAGCCAACGGTCCCGCGATCACTCTCATCCCAAAGACAAATCGCGAAAATAAAATCGTTCCCGAGCCATACCGCTCAAACAGCCTCTCGCCGCGCGCCATCGTTCGATCGCGAATTCGAAAGATATTTCGATACCGCTCCAGCACCCGCCGTCCGCCATAATTCCCGATCGCATAACCAATGTTGTCGCCCGCCGTCGCGGCCAACGTTGCCACGACAACAATCCATCCCAGCCGCAGGTCCCGCTCCGAGTACGCCAGAAAACTCGCCAGCAACAAAACTGTCTCCCCCGGCACCGGCACGCCCGCATTCTCCAGCAACAACAACGCCACCACGGCCCAATATCCGTAGTGCACCAGCGCACCGCGCAGCAGGTCGAGAATGTGGTGGGTCATAAGGTAAAAAGCTCTTGTGGGGACGGCCGCCCTCGGCTGTCCATGCCGAGCGAAGCTCGGCTACCGTACTCAATGGGGACCCGACCGTCCGCGCTAAGGCAACCCGCGGAGCCTTTGGCTCACACCCCTATCTCAGGCAGGAACTGTCTCACGCGTCAGGAATTCAATCAACTCCCGGTTGAACGCCTCCGGACACTCTTCATAAGGCAGGTGTCCAATCCCCGGAAAAACGATCAACTTGGAATGCGGAAAATATTTGGCCACTCGCGCAGCCGACGAAACATACACCGCGGGATCTTCGCTGCCCCACATCAACAGCGTAGGCACGCTCGCCAACTTCGGCAAAGTTGACTCCAGTTCCCGCAAATCCCACGTCCAGGTCCGCACAATGCTCAACGCATGTTCGAACAACCCCGGCTTTGCTAACGGAGCCGTATACCCCTCGATCGTCCCGTGCGGGATTCTTCCGCGGTCGCTGTAGAGGCGGGCGTGAAAATAGGGATACAAGAAACTCAGGCGCGCCATTCCGAAGCGGAACAACGGCGTGCCAAAATTGCTGCCGGCGAACGGCGCCAGCCATCGTCCGTGCGCCGAGTACGGGTTTACTGGCGCGATCAGTATCAAGCGCCGCAGATGCGGACCGGGCTTCGCGCTCAAGCATTCCGCAGCCGCCATCATCGCAACCGCGCCGCCGCGCGACGTCCCCAGCAAGTCAAAAGACGTGATTCCCAGCCGCGCAATAAACTGCAGGACGCGCCGCGCGGTCCCACGCACGGAATGATCGAGACCCACCGGGCGATCCGAGAACCCCGCGCCCATCATGTCCGGCGCATAAACCGTGGCGTAAGGCGCCAGCGCCGGCATCGTGAACCGCCACGAAAATGAATATCCCAAAAGCCCATGCAGCAGGATCAAAGCCGGACCCGATCCCGCGCGCAAGTATCGCTTGCGCGCCCCATCGAAATCCATCCAGCACTCTTCCACTCCCGGACTAAACCCCGGAAAGGGCGCAAGCGAAACTTCCCGCTGTGTCGCCATCACCGCCAAATCTTCTTTCTCCCCGGACAACTCTTTCCCTGCCGCCCGATTCTATTTAATTGAACATCGCCTCTGTTCACTTCACTTGGGGAGCTTCGGCTCCCCGTTTTTTAGCAGTGGGCAGTGTCCAGTGATCAGTGGTCAGCAAAACAAAATCGGTCGTCACTGATCACTGATCACTGACCACTGGCCACTGTTCTTTTCTTCCGCAACAACTTCTTCAGCACCCGAATCCCCTTATCCACATGCTTTTCCTCTAACAAGAACGGAGGCAAAAACCTCACCACCGTATCGTGCGTGCTGTTGAACAGAACGCCCTCGGCCAAAGCCTCATCCACAATCGGCCGCGCCGGAATCGCCAGATTAATCCCCTGAATAAATCCCCGCCCCCGCACTTCCTTGGCCGCCGCGCTCTTCTCGACAATCGTTTTCAATTCCGACTGCAAATAAGCACCAACCTTATTCACGTTGTCCAAAAGTTTTTCATCTTCCACAATGGCCAGAAACTCCAACGCCACGCGGCAAGCCAGCGGACCACCGCCAAATGTCGTCCCATGTTGTCCCGGCGAAATCGCCGAAGCAAATTCTTCCTTAGCGATGAACGCCCCCAGGGGCAGCCCCGCCGCAATCGGCTTCGCAATCGCCACAATATCCGGAGTCACTCCAAAACTCTGGAACGCAAACATCGTCCCGGTGCGCCCCAGCCCGCACTGAATCTCATCAAAAATCAGCGCCGCCTTATGCCGATCCGCCGCCGCCCGGCATTCCTGCAAGAACTCCACCGAACATTCATAAATCCCGCCTTCGCCAAAAATCGGCTCCAGCACAATCGCGCAAGTATTGTCGTTCACCGCCGCCCGCAAGCCTTCCAGATCATTCTGCGCAACGAATGTCACATCCTCCAGCATCGGCTCAAATCCCTTGCGATGTTTTTCCTGTCCGGTCAGCGACAGCGCGCCAAACGTCCGCCCGTGATACGACCCCTCGAGCGCCACCAGCCGCGACTTCCCCTCTCCGCCCGCGCGATGCCCCGCCAGCCGCGCCAGCTTGATCGACCCCTCAATCGCCTCAGTCCCGCTGTTCGAAAAAAACGCCCGCGCATTTCCAAAAGCGCCGCCCAAAAGCGTGCACAACTTCTCCGCCAGCGCCCCCTGATACTCGTGGTAATAAAGGTTGGAGACGTGAATCAGCTTCCCCACCTGCTCCCGAATCGTCTTCACGATCCGCGGATGCGCATGCCCCAACGCATTCACCCCCAGCCCCGAAACAAAGTCGAGATAGCGCCGGTCCTCCAGGTCGTAAAGAAACACGCCCTTCCCCCGCGTCAACACAATGGGATACCGATTGTAAGTCCCCAGCAAATACCGCCGCTCCAACTCCGCAATCTGTTCAAATGTTTTCATAGCAAGATCTGATTCTACCGGAAGAGACCGGCGTCGAGAGGATATGCAGTTGTGGATTTCTGTAAGCCACAGAAGTGGGCCACCGGGGTTCGTAAATTATTTGATCTTCTCCTGAAACGTTCTGGGCCTTGCGAACACTATCCTTAGTAACAACTGAAGCGGAACCGGGCCGTCGAGGCCGCTTGAGGTTGAAGCAGGCTTTCGCCGGAATAGTGGGAGAGCCGGGGACGGCGAAATCGGTTTCTCCTGGGCAACAACGACGAGACACTCTAGGGGTTGGGATGCCGGAAGGGGTGGCCGAGGTCGAGATGAATGCGTTTGTATACTTCACGGCCGTCGGGATAGCCAGGAAGAAATCTCGGCTGGGCCTTGAGTAATCTCTATTTACAAGGAGTGCACAGAAATGCCTGATCCAGGTTTTATGATCCCTTTAAACATAAGAGACTTTGAGTACTGGAACGGCTACGGTGGCCTCAGCCGCAATATCTGCTCCTCTGCCTACCAGCAAACTATCACGCAGGCATCCTGGTGGACTTGTGAGAATATTCAACTTACCACGGGAGGGATGGTCGCCTCTAGCGCAGTCGTTGGAACTCCTTACGTGATCCAAGTCGGCATTGAAGGTTTGCCTGCGCTGAACGGCAGCACCACGCCCGCGGCGATCCAGAATGTCGAGGCCTGGGTATGTTATCCCAACACTGTTGCGGGGGGCGCGTCTGCTACCCTCGTTGTCCCGTCGATGCAGGGCAGCAAGTTCGCATCTTTTTCGAATACAACGGCCAGTGCCCCGGTGGTATTCAATGACCCGGACGATTATCAGGATCCCGCGGAAGGTGGATTTCAATGGATCAACCTGTCGCCCTGGACGCCGATTGAGGAAGACTTTCTTGAGGAGGTCGCCCCCGGGGGACCGGGGCACTGCTGCATCATCGCGAACGCAGCTGGGCAAGCGAGCTTGTTAGACGTGAGCGAACCGAACAGCGGAGAACCGGTGGGCGTCGTCATTACCGACAACAGCCAACTTGCGGCAGAGATCGACGTCTGTACTAGCCTATACCAGGGACAGCGCAACATCATGATCGTCTCGGCACCTACAGGTCAGATCGTCCGTGGGGGCAATCGTATCAAAGCGGGGCTTGCCTTTCTCTCCGGCGCACCCGAACAGACGACACACCTCCGGACGACTATAACGGTCACCGCGATCGACCAGGGCGGCCAACTCGATCCCGTGCTCATCAAAGCGCTCTCAGTCCCACCGTATGCGGGACTGCCGCTCAAGCCAGCGGCCTCCCCGCCGAAGTCGCTAAGCCTTGCCAAGCATGAATCTAAGCCGCATAGCTGGCTCGCCAAGATCATTCATGAAGCGGAGGAAGTCGTTGAAGAACTACTCGGGCTGAAAGAGCACCCATTCGGCGGCGGCCACCGTTTGCATCTCAGCCTGCCTCCGCGGGGACTTCAGCCGCTGCGAATGGCAGTTGAACCTGACCCAAACGACCCGCCGGGAACTGTGCATGCCATAGAGATCACGCAGACGGACGCGAACGGCGCGCGGGGCGGGATCCGTGTGGCTGTGGTGGTAACACCGTGACGGCAGGAGCCACAGCCCCCGATAGCCCATTAGTTGGTCACGACGAAAACAACGTTACTCGACAACGTGCCGGCCGAGGTCGTTACCTGCACGACCCCGGTTTTCGCGCCGGGAGGAACGGTCGTAGTGATTTCCGTGCTCGACACCACTTTGAATGTCGCCGCAGTGCCGTCGAAGGAGACACTGGTCGCCCCGGTTAGGCTAGTCCCCAAAATGGTGACCTTCGCCCCAACTTTGCCCCCAGTGGGCAGCGTCTCGACAAATGCACCCAGTCCGGCCGACAGGCTGTACACCGTGCCGAGGCCGTCGGTTCCACCATAATAGGTGGTCCCGTAAAGTGTGCCATTCGTGTGTTGAACAAGCCCTTCCTGAGGCTGGCTACCGTCAGCGCACCCCGACTTCGAGCAGAAGTTGTAAAGCGTGGTGAACGCGCCCGCAGTGGTGATTCGGAAGATCGTGCCGCAGCCGCCGTTGCAGGGGGTCTCGTTGCTCCCGCCCGAAAAAGTTGTGCCGTAGAGATTTCCGTCGGTGGCTTGAATCAATCCTGCCGAGGGATTCGCTCCATCGGTACAGTCTGTTTTCGCGCAGAAGCTGTAGAGCGTGGTGAGTTTGCCCGCCGAGGTGATTTGAAAGACTGTGCCATCGCCGTGGGTTCCGCCAGCCTGAGTAGTGCCATAAAAATCCCCGTTGCTGGCCTGAAACAACGCGCTGGTCGGGCCGGCCCCGTCCGAGCCAGAGCCGGTGAACTTGTGCAGCGTAGTTAGCTTGCCTGCCGCTGTCATTTTGAAGACCGTCCCGCTGCCCGAACTCACTTCCTCGGTTGTCCCGTAGAAATTTCCGTCCGTTCCCTGCACCAGTTTGCCGTCAGGATAGTCGCCGTTGGTGCCGGTGAAATCAAGCAACGAAGTAAACGTGCCCGCCGTGGTGATATCGAAGATCGTCCCCACATCGCTGCTTCCGCCAATGGAGGTCGTGCCGTACAATTTCCCGTTCGTGGCTTGAATCAGCGCGACCTCAGGACTGGCGCCGTCCGTGGAATCAAAACTATGCAGCGCGGTCAGCTTGCCCGCGCTGGTGACTTGAAACACCGTGCCAAAGCTGTTAGCGCCTCCATTCGCGGCGGTCCCGTAAAAATCTCCATTCGTCGCCAGCACCAGCCCCGCTTCCGGCTGAGCGCCATCCACGCACGACTCACCGTCGGGGCAAAAGGTGTAGATCGTAGTCAGCACACCCTTCGTGGTGATTTTAAAGACGGTGCCCCCGGAGCCGGTGCTCACATAAGTGGTCCCGTACAGATTTCCGTCGGTGCCCTGAACCAAGTAAACATAGTGGGGGTTCGCGCCGTTTGTGCCCTCGAAACTAAGCAAGCTGGTGAACGTTGTCTGTGCGGAGGCGAGAGACGCCGCAGCCGCAAACAGCAGAAATGCTGCCCAACTCGGAAAATGATTTCTTATCGAGCCGTGTAGCTTCTCAATCAACATGACGGGACCTCCGCGGAATGGAGTTGGGCAGTGCCCCTACCTGAAAAGTCGACTTCAAGCGCCATCGTTCCGGGCACGCCACGGAATATTGCTCCGTATCCCAAAGGCTGTCAAGGCTGAAAGAAGTTGCATGTTGAACCACATTAAAATTGTCCCCGTGAAACCGCAAATAGAAGTGTTCCGTTTTAGAGCTCCTTCGGCGAGGAGGAACAGAGATTTGTCGCCAGCCGCTCAGAGTTGACGCGGACGTAGCGCGCTCGCTCGAAGAGTTATCCCACGCAGCCTGGGCCATTCCAAAGGATAAGTACTATGAAGGGGGCGACAGGTATCGTTCCTTAAATCGTGTCCGGGCCGAGATTGTTGAGGGTGGTGTAAAGGTTTGGTTGAGCGAAGAGACCACGCCTTATGTGCAGCTGAAAAAATACAACACAACAATCGGCGGCCAGCCGCGAGAGTACGCTCCGCTGCCCCACGCGATCGCCGGTTCCATAGGCGTTCGCAAGATGATTGCTCACCACCTTCAATGCGTGCCGCTGTCGACGGTGGGTACAAGGTATCTGGTCAACGTCCATCTCATAAGATTCACAGCCACCCCGGGCCGACCCTGCGACACCAGCCCGCCCGGTTTACATAAGGACGGGGAAAAGTACATCGCTACGCATCTACTGGGCCGCTGCGGCGCTCACGGTGGCGAAGTCGTCATAACCGACAATGACAAACACGAAATGGATCGCTTCACCATGCGCGAAGCGGGCGAGTGTTACGTCTTCGACGATGACCGCGTCTGGCACATGTTGACTTCGGTGGCAGTACTGGAGGGCAATCAGTACGCCTACCGTGACACGCTGGCATTCGATATGCTCCCAGAGGGCTGGGAGCCCGTGAAATGATTCGGGAGGCCTCACACTCCTGCATGGGCTTTTGCATTTTCGGCCGGGGCTGCTTTCGGCAACACCACAACTGTAAACCAATATTCAGTGATGGCCCGGACGACCTTAAGGAATTGGTCAAAGTCCACTGGTTTGACGATGTAGGAGCTGCACCGCATCTTGTACATTTTCAGGACCTCTTCCGCCTGCTCCGAAGTGGTCAAGATAACGACTGGCAAACTCCTCAGGCCCTCGTCTTTCAGCATCTCAGCCAATACCTGCTCCCCACCCACCTTGGGCATATTTAAGTCGAGAAGGATCAGATCTGGCGTGGGAGCGTCGACGTACTTACCCTGCTTACGCAAGAAGGCCAGGCATTGCTCGCCGTCGCCCACGCGGTGCAGGTTGACCAGCAGTTTAGCGCGTTTGAAACCTTGGCGGGTGAGTTCCACATCGTTGTCGTTGTCCTCGGCCAGCAGGATTTCCGCGGCCCTGCCCTTAGCAAGTTGGTTCTGCATTGGTTGGTTCCGTCCCTTCAGGAATGGTGAAACGAAATGTGCTTCCGTGGCCGAGTTCCGATTCCACCCAAATTTTGCCCCCATGACGATTGACCACCCGCCGGCAGACCGCCAGTCCAATGCCGGTGCCGGGATACTCTTTTTGATCGTGCAAACGCTTGAATATCTCAAAGATCTGCTCCCGATACTTGGGGTCGATGCCAATTCCGTTGTCGCGGACGGAAAAGATCCACTCCGTTCCCCTGCGTTCGACGGAGACGTGGATGCGTGGCGGTTGGTCGCCGCGGTAGGTAAGTCCGTTGCCAATCAGGTTTTGCACCAACTGGACCAACTGCGAGCGGTCCCCCATGATCTCGGGCAGTGGACCCCAGGTGACTTGGGCCCCGGAATCGTGAATGGACGAATCCAGCAAGGTGAGCGCGTCGTTGACGATATCGAGGAACGGGATTTGCGTGAAGGGCCGGGAGCGCGCATCCACTCGGGAATAGGAGAGCAAGTCGCGGATCAAAGTTTGCATCTGTTCGATCGACTGCACGGTCCGCCGAATCCAATCCTGGGCTTGTTTGTCCAACTTGCCTTCGTATTCCAATTGCAGCAGTTGGACGAACCCACTGATGCTGCGCAACGGGGACTGCAGATCGTGGGACGCGACATAGGCGAATTGCTTCAGCTCCACGTTGCTTTGTTCCAAGACTTGATTGGCCACCCCGAGTTGTTTCGTACGCTCCTCGACGCGCCGTTCAAGCTCGGCATTGTCTTCCTCGGATTTCTTGCGCGCGCTGATGTTGCGGATCGCCGCCGTCACCAGAATCCCGTCCGCGCTCTCCAGCGGGCTCAGCATGATTTCGATGGGAAATTCACCGCCGTCCTTGCGCCGCCCCGAGAGTTCGATTCCCATCCCAATCTGCTGCGCCAGCGCATCGGCTACGCTTCGGCTGGCGTCCGCGACCAGCCGTTCGGCAAAGCCCTGGGGAATGATGTTCTTCACCTTCTGCCCGACCAGTTCGTCGCGCCGGTAGCCGAACTGCTTCTCCGCCTGCACATTCACCAGGACGATCTCCCCGCGCTGGTTCACCACCACCATCGCGTCCGGGGCGGCTTCCAGCAGCCCGCGGTACCGGCTCTCCATCTGCACCAGGTGCTTTTCCGCAGCCTGGCGAACGCTGATGTCGCGGATCGCCGCCGTCACCAGAATCCCTTCGGCGCTTTCCAGCGGACTCAGCATGATCTCAATCGGAAATTCGCTCCCATCCTTGCGCCGCCCCGAGAGCTCGATTCCCATGCCCATCTGCTGCGCCAGCGCTTCCGCCGTGCTGCGCGTCGCATCGGCGATCAGCCGCTCCGCGAAGCCCTGGGGAATGATGTTCTTCACCTTCTGGCTCAGCAGTTCATCGCGCCGGTAGCCAAACTGCTTCTCCGCCTGCACATTCACCAGCACGATCTCCCCGCGCTGGTTCACCACCACCATCGCGTCCGGGGCTGCTTCCAGCAGCCCGCGGTACCGGCTCTCCATCTGCACCAGGTGCTTTTCCGCAGCCTGGCGAACGCTGATGTCGCGGATCGCCGCCGTCACCAGAATCCCTTCGGCGCTTTGCAGCGGACTCAGCATGATCTCAATCGGAAATTCGCTCCCATCCTTGCGCCGCCCCGAGAGCTCGATTCCCATGCCAATCTGCTGCGCCAGCGCTTCCGCCGTGCTTCGCGTAGCGTCCGCGATCAGCCGTTCGGCAAAGCCCTCCGGAATGATGTTCTTCACCTTCTGCCCTACCAGCTCGTCCCGGCTGTACCCGAACTGCTTCTCTGCCTGCACGTTCAGCAGGACGATCTCCCCGCGCTGGTTCACCACCACCATCGCATCCGGAGCCGCTTCCAACAATCCTCGATACTTGGCGTCCGACGCCATGCCCTCGCTGAGATCGTGACTGAACTCGGAAAATCCCCGTAGATTCCCGTCCGTGTCGCGCAACGCCGTGAAGGTGAGACTCGCTAAAAATCGTGAGCCGTCTTTCCGCACGCGCACGCCTTGTTCTTCGTGCCGGCCGCTGGCGGCCGTCATGCGGAGCACCTCCTCCGGCCTGCCCCGCGCGATATCTTCCGGCGGAAAGAAACAGGAAAAGTTTTGACCGATAATCTGATCGGCGGTGTAACCTTTGATTCGTTCGGCGCCGGCATTCCAACTGACAATCTGGCCCCGCGGGTCCATCATGAAAATGGCATAGTTCTGGATTCCATCCAGCAGCATCCGATATCTTTCTTCGCATTCTCGCAGCGCAACCTCGGTAAGGCGGTGTCTGTCCTCCATCTGCGCCCAATGCTTTTCCGCGGCGTTCCTAGGTCCCTTATTGCCAATAACAGCCATCCCTTGTCTATCGGCAACCGGCTCGCCAAACTTCAGTGGTCGCCGGACTCCTCTCGATCAGGACAGACGGGAAGTTTTCCCTGTTGGCAAATCAGGGAGAGTCCGGTGGACTGCACCCGTGAACTGCACCCTTCGGGTGAGACAAAGAAACTGGGGACAGATTGTTTTGCTGGAAAGATTGTAACGCGGGGGAGTGGGGCGAGGGGCGAGGGGGCGGTCAGCCCTCTCGCCCCACTCAACTTTGTAGAAGCCGCAGTTCTAGTTAACTGGAGAGCTGCTGTTCGAACATGGCCGGAGTTTGGTAGCCCAGCGCGGAATGCAGCCGTTGGTGGTTATAAGTGATCTGTAGAAAGGTTCTTAAGTCGGAGCGCAGTGCGTCGAGATCGCGCCATTGATGACCGCGCACTTGCTCTTCTTTGAGGGTCTTCATGAAGGACTCGGCCTTGGCGTTGTCGTAGGGATTGCCCACTCGGCTCATGCTCGGCTGTGCCCCGTGCTCGGCCAGCAGCGTGAGGTAGTCGGCGCAAGCGTACTGAATGCCGCGATCGGAGTGATGAATCAAGCCCGGCGCAGGTTGCCGCTCGGCCAGGGCCATGCGCAATGCTTCCACCGCCAGACTCGCGCCCAGGTGTCTGGCGACTGCCCAACCGATCACGCGGCGGGAATGCGCGTCCAGAATCACGGCAACATAGACAAACTCCTCCTGCAGTCGCACGTAGGTGATGTCCGACACCCAGAGTTCGTTGAGGTTGCGCGTGACCAGGCCGCGCGCCAGGTTCGGCCAAATCCGCCACCCATGCCGAGAGTCGGTCGTCGCTGGCACAAAGCGCCGCGTGCGCAGACAAAGTAGATTGTCCTCCCGCATCAGCCGCAGCACCCGCTTGGCATTCACCCAGTGTCCGCGCTGCCGCAACTCCCGCTGCACCCGCCGATAGCCGTAGAAGCGCTTCTCCACGGCCACCTGCTGCACTGCATCGCGCACCGCCGTATCCGCCTGCCGCGGCTCCGATGCTTCCCATTGCCGATAGAATCCCGCGCGGCTCACGCCACTCAACTCGCACATTCGTTCCACCGTGAGGCCGCCTTGCCCGGCCCGCTCCGCGATCAACCTGCAGATCGCTTCCCGTCCACTTTTATGCGCCGCAAGGCTTCGCCGAAAAAATCCAGTTCCAACTC